>Ga0193726_1000366_pt1 | contig 51542 bp, 49 predicted proteins | sample H2c1metaG_FD_144928 | JGI IMG/M metagenome (GOLD analysis project Ga0193726, IMG submission 144928) | Soil microbial communities from a riparian zone of the East river system, Colorado, United States - H2c1 | ecosystem: Environmental > Terrestrial > Soil > Riparian zone | place: USA: East River... | reverse complement strand
TACGGCATCCGCGTCCGATTTACCGTAAATATGCGCGATGCCCCAGTTGTCGCGGGTGATGTGGACGTGCTCGGCGTGTTGCCGCCAGCGCTCGCTTTCGCCGGTGGCTGCGCCCGCTGCTGCGCCGATGCCGAGCATGCACAAGGATGCTACGAATAAGAACTTCATTTTTCGCTTGAGGCCTCCTGCGGCTCCGTAGCGTAGCATCGCGCAATGCGCACATCTCTGCCCGTGGTTTTATTCCTGGTGTTCGCCTTGTGCGGGCCGGCGCAAACCGCGACCACTCTCAGCGTGCCGCAATCAGCCCTGCCGGATCCGCTGGTGTTCATTGCTTACGGTGATGTGCGATTCACCGGCCCAAAGGAAACCGCGGCGAGCTCGCCGGCCGTTCGGCAGGCACTTATCGCCAAGATCGCCGCGGAGCATCCGGCGGCGATATTCATGAATGGCGATCTGCCGTGGCACGGCATTGCGGCGGACTACGACGTGTATCGTGCCGAGACTCGCGCCTGGCGCGATGCGCATCTGCGGGTCTATCCGGCGCTGGGCAACCATGAGTTCGCGGCCTGCTACGAACCGAGTTGCCTCGATCGTTGGTGGGATGCCTTTCCCGAATTGCGCGGGCGCCGCTGGTATTCGGTTGCCATCGGCGCCAAGCTCGTCGGCGTGGCATTGGACAGCGATGCCTCGCTCCTGCCGGGCAGCGAACAGCGCGCATGGCTGGAGAGCCAAGTTGACTCGTTAGACCCTGCGGTCCGCGTGGTCTTGATCGTCATGCATCACCCGCCCGTGGCCGACGTGCAAACGGTCAAGCTCGAGGACCACAATGCGCGTGAGAACGAACAATCACTGGCCGCGTATTTGCAGAAGGCGGCCGCCCACTCGGCGGCGCGCTTTGTGGTGAGCGCCGGCCATATTCACAACTACGAGCGGCTCGAGCAGGACGGGGTGATGTACCTGGTATCGGGCGGCGGCGGGGCGACGCCCCACGAAGTCGACCGCACCGCTGCGGATCTTTACCAAGATATGGATTTCCCCAACTATCACTACGTGCGCTTCGAATTGCGCGCTGCAACTTTAAGGGCAGATATGATCCGGCTGGAGGACTATACGAAGCCCAAACCTGCGCAATGGAAAGCCAGGGATCACTTTGAGATCAGCCTGCGGCCTTGACCGCCTGAATCAATTGGCTCACCGCAGCCTGCGCATCGCCATACAGCATGCGGGTTTGATCGAGACCGAAAAGCGCATTGTCGATGCCTGAGAAACCCTGGCCCTGACCGCGTTTGATCACGATGACATTTTTCGCCTTGTCCGCATTCAAGATCGGCATGCCGTAAATCGGACTGTTCTTATTGCTGCGTGCGTCCGGATTCACCACGTCGTTCGCGCCGATGATGAGCGCCACATCGGCCGTTTCGAATTCCGCGTTGATTTCATCCAGATCCGAAATGAGATCGTAGGGCACGCCCGCTTCGGCGAGCAGCACATTCATGTGGCCGGGCATGCGGCCGGCGACCGGGTGGATGGCAAAGCGCACTTTCACCCCATGATCGATCAGCAACTGCGTCAGTTCCCACACCTTGTGCTGCGCCTGCGCCACCGCCAGCCCATATCCCGGCACGATGATGATCTTTTGCGAGTACGCCATCATGACGCCGGCGTCCGAGGCTTCGATGGCTTTTTGCGTGCCGGCAACGGCGCCGCCGCCGGCCGCGGAGGTTTCGCCGAAATTTGAGAACAGCACGTTGCCGAGTGAGCGGTTCATCGCCTTCGCCATCAATTGCGTGAGCAACGTGCCGGCCGAGCCGACCACCGTGCCGGCGATGATCATGGCCGCGTTGTCGAGTACGAAACCCTCGAAAGCCACCGCCAGGCCGGTGAAGGCATTGTAGAGGGAGATGACCACGGGCATGTCGGCGCCGCCGATGGGCAGTGTCATGGCGACGCCCAGAACCAAAGAGAGCACGAAGAACAGCGAAATAACCGGCAGACCGGACTGCATGCCGGTACCGCTGATCACCATGAAGCCCAGTCCTACAGTGATCAGCAAAATCGCCAGATTGAGAAACTTTTGGCCGCCGAAACGCACCGACTTGGTGATCAGGCCCTGCAATTTGCCGAAGGCGATCAGGCTGCCGCTGAAGGACACCGCACCGATGAAACCGCCGATCGCGGCCATCGTCAGATGCACCAGGTTGTGTTCATTGCCGGTGTACAGCTCCACCGCCGCAATGGCAGCCGCGGCGCCGCCGCCCATGCCGTTGTACAGCGCAATCATTTGCGGCATGTCGGTCATCGCCACGCGCTTGCCGCTGATCCAAGCGAAGAAGCCGCCGATCGCCATCGCCACAATGACGAGCGTGAAGTTCAAGGACGATGTGCCGCCCATGAAGGTCAGTGTGACCGCGACGGCCAGCAGCATGCCGACGCCCGCCCAGCGCACACCGCTGACTGCCGTGACCGGCGAGCTCATGCGCTTCAGGCCCAGAATGAACAGGGCGGCTGCGATCAGGTAAGACAATTGCATCAATGTTTGCAGAGTCGAAGCGGAAGGCATCCGTTAAGGTCCTTTCTTCTTGCCGGCCAGCACGAACATTTTCAGCATGCGCTCCGTGACCACATAGCCGCCCACCGCATTGCCGGCGGCCAGCACCACGCCGATGAAGCCGATTACGCGCACTAAAGTGGTATCGGCAGTGGCCAGCGCGACCATGGCGCCGACCAGCACGATGCCATGCACGAAATTCGATCCCGACATGAGCGGCGTATGCAGGATCACCGGCACGCGTGAAATGACTTCGTACCCAGTGAATCCGGCCAACATGAAAATATAGAGTGCAATGACGCCGTCGATCATGTCTTGGGACCCTCCAATGCCGTACGTGTCGCTTCGTGCTTGATTTGCCCGTCGTGCGTCAGCACGGCGCCTGAAAACACCTCGTCGCTCCAATCGATGACCAGCTCGCCCTTCGGCAGCGCCGGCTTCAATAGGTTGAACAAATTGCGCGAATACATTTCGCTGGCGTGATACGGCAACGAGGCGGGCAAATTGACGGGACCTAAGATTTTAACCCCGGCGTGAAGCACCGTCTCGCCGGCCTTGGTCAATTCGCAGTTGCCGCCCTGCTCGGCGGCGATGTCGACGATGACCGAGCCCGCCTTCATGCGCTCGACCGCCGCTGTTAGAATGATTCTCGGTGCCGCCCGTCCGGGAACCGACGCCGTGCTGATGACGGCGTCGCTGACGGCGATCCGCGCATTCAGAACCTCTTGCTGCTTGGCCTTCTCCTCAGCAGTCAGCTCGCGGGCATAGCCGCCGGCGCCTTCCGCAGAGACGCCTGTCTCGATGAATTTCGCGCCCAGGGATTTGATCTGATCCTTCGTCGCACTACGCACGTCATACGCCTCGACCACCGCACCAAGGCGCCTGGCCGTGGCGATGGCCTGCAATCCGGCCACTCCCGCGCCGATCACCAATACCGAGGCCGGCCGGATCGTGCCCGCGGCGGTGGTGAGCATGGGCAGAAACCTTTCGAGCGTATTCGCCGCGATCAAGGCCGCTTTGTAGCCGGCAACCGAGGCCTGCGAAGACAGCGCATCCATCGACTGGGCGCGGGATATGCGCGGCACCAATTCCATCGCAAAGCTGGTGATTCCGCGTTCCTTGAGCGCTATCACCAGGTCCGGGCGTGCGTAGGCTTGCATGAATCCGATGATGACGGCGCCTTTCTTGAGGGCGGCGACTTCCGCCAAAGACGGCGGCTGAACTTTCAATATGACGTCCGCCGAGCGCAAGATCGTCGCGGCGTCGCTGAATTCGGCGTCTGCGTACAGCGCGTCCGGGAAATGAGCCAGGGCCCCGGCACCGCGTTCCATCAGGATGCGAACACCGATTGCCTTCAATTTCGTTGCAATTTCGGGAACGAGCGCAACGCGGGTTTCACAGGCTGCGGTCTCCGTGAGGACACCGACGACGACGGACATGCAAAACTCTCCCAAGCCTTAAGTTACGTGTCAAACGTTGAATTATGGCATAAGAGTCGACTATCTTAAGCGGTGTTATGGCTGTGACCACGCAGGACAGGTATCAATTGCTGGATTGGCGCGACGACCTCACGTTGGTTGCGCACGCCTACCCATTGTCCCAGCAAATACTGCGCACCGATGTGTCGGGCATGCCGTTGGAATGGGTCGATTATCGCGAGGCGGCGCGGCTATACCACACTGAACAGGTCGCCTACACGTGCGGAACGCTTTTGTACCGGCTGTATGGCGGAACCTGCGCGAGGACCGGCCTTCGGACCATCGTCGATGTAAATTCGATCATTGCGACTCTGGGCGTGACCGGTAATCCCGGCAACCTGCGCGGCGCGGGATACACCCCCCCGCTGAACAATCAAACTTTGTTTCGCCGCGATGCGTACCTGTGTTTGTACTGCGGTGCGCGCTTTACGTATAGCCTGTTGTCGCGCGACCATGTGACGCCGTTCAGCCGCGGCGGCCAGGACACGTGGAGCAATGTGGTCTCGGCCTGTCGCCGCTGCAACAATGCCAAGGCGTCGCGAACGCCGGAGCAGGCGGGCATGCAACTGCTGGCGGTACCTTTTACACCCACGTATGCCGAATATATTTTCCTGAAAGGCCGTCGCGTGCTTGCGGATCAGATGGAGTATCTGGTGGCGCATTTCCCGCGGTCCAGCCCGCTGCATGAGCGGATGCAACGCTGGCCGATGTGAGCGCGATCGCGGGGATTCCCGTTGTGCGGTCCGGCGTGGTGTATTACATCGACGCCAGCTATTTCATTTTTCGCGCGTATCATTCGATGCCGCCCGACATGGTGGATGCGGACGGCAACGCCACGCACGCGCTGTATGGATTCGCACGCTTCTTGTCGGATCTTCTCGAGCAGGTGCGCCCCGAGCGAATCTGCGTCGCCTTCGACCTGAGCCTGCGCAGCGTGACCTCGTTCCGCAACGGCATCTATCCGGCGTACAAGGCCAATCGCGAGTCGCCGCCGGCCGATCTGGAGCGCCAATTTGCGCTGTGCCGCGAGTTTTGCAGGCATATGGGCCTGGCGGAATTCGCGAGCGCCGAATACGAAGCCGACGACATCATCGGAACATTGGCCGCGCGCTCGCGCGCTGCGGGCCTGCGCAATGTGCTGGTGACGCGCGACAAGGATCTGTCGCAATTGATTCGGGATGGCGACGTATTCTGGGATTACAGCGGCAACACCCGCTACCACTATCATGACATCGGCCCGCGCTTCGGGGCGATTCCGGAGCTCATTGCCGATTTTCTGGCGCTGACCGGCGACAGCGTGGACAACATCCCCGGCGTTCCGGGAGTCGGCAAGAAGACGGCCGCCGAACTATTCGCCGTCTTCGGCTCCCTCGATGAGCTGTACGCCAATCTTCATCGGATTCCATTGCTGAAGCTGCGCGGCGCGGCCGCAGTCGCTGCTAAACTGCTGCTTCACAAGGAGGCCGCCTATCTGGCCCGGCGCCTGACCGGCATAGTTTGCGACATGCCGATCGAGGCGACACTGGATGATTTGAAGCGGCGGCCGCAGGATCGCGGCGGGCTCAATTTCTTTTTTGACACCCATGGATTCGGGAACATATTGAGACAGCAGGTGCGCCGCATCGCCACTGCTGCATGAGACGGAGGAAGACCATGGCGCAGAAAGATATTCAATCCGTCCTGCAAGAGGACCGCGTATTTCCGCCCTCCGCGGCGTTTGCCAAGCATGCCACGCTCAAAGCGGCGGAACTGCGGCGCATGCACGACAAAGCGGCCGATGACTACGTCGGATTCTGGGCCGATTTGGCGGTGGCCGAGATTGACTGGCATCGGCCCTTCACGGTGCCCCTCGATGATTCGCGCGCGCCCAATTACCGTTGGTTCACCGACGGCCAGCTGAACGTATCGCACAATTGCTTGGATGTGCACTTGGCGAGCCGCGCGGACAAGGTTGCCATCATTTTCGAAGGCGAGCCCGGGGACATGCGCAAACTGACTTATGCGCAACTGCACCAAGAGGTGTGTCAGTTCGGCAATGCCCTGAAAGCCTTAGGCATAGGACGTGGCGATCGGGTGATCATCTACATGCCGCTGATTCCCGAAGCGGTGGTGGCCATGCAGGCATGCGCGCGCATTGGTGCCGTCCATTCGGTGGTGTTCGGCGGCTTCTCCGCCAATGCCGTCAAAGATCGGGTCGAAGACGCCGGCGCCAAGCTCGTGATAACCGCCGATGCCGGTTGGCGCGGGGGCCATGCGGTCGAGTTGAAGCTTGCCGTCGATAAGGCATTGGCCGAAGGCTGCGAGTCGGTGCAAAAAGTGATCGTCTATCGGCGCACCGGCACGCCCTGCGACATGCTCTCGGGGCGCGATGTGTGGTGGCACGATGCGATATCGGGGCAGCGCGCGACTTGCGACCCTGAATGGTTGGATGCGGAGCATCCCTTATTGCTGCTCTACACCTCCGGCTCGACGGGAAAGCCCAAGGGTATCCAGCACTCCACCGCCGGCTACTTGCTCAATGCGAAATTGACCACGAAGTGGGCCTTCGACCTCAAGGATGACGATGTCTACTGGTGTACCGCCGATGTCGGCTGGGTCACCGGGCACACCTATGTCGTTTATGGGCCCCTGGCGGCGGGCGCCACCCTTTTCATGTACGAGGGCGCGCCGACATTCCCGGACGGCGGACGCTTTTGGAAAATGTGCCAAGCCCACGGGGTGAGTATTTTTTATACCGCGCCCACCGCGATTCGCGCGCTCATGAAACTGGGCGATGCCGTGCCGGCCAAGTACGATTTACACAAGCTGCGCGTGTTGGGCACGGTCGGCGAGCCCATCAACCCCGAAGCATGGATGTGGTATCACCGCGTCATCGGCGCGGAGCGTTGCCCTATTGTCGATACCTGGTGGCAGACCGAGACCGGCGCCGCCATGATGGCACCCGTTCCCGGCGTGACCGCCACCAAGCCCGGGTCATGCACCCAGCCGCTCCCCGGCATATTCGCGGACATCGTCGACGAAGAGGGCCGGCCGGTGAAAACGCCCAATGCCGGCGGCTATCTGGTGATCAAGCGGCCCTGGCCTTCCATGCTGCGGACCATCTGGGGCGACAACGAACGCTACATCAAGACGTACTGGCAAAAGTTCAACAATCACTATTACGTGGCCGGGGATTCGGCGCGCCGGGATGCGGACGGCTACTACTGGATCATGGGACGCATCGACGATGTGCTGAACATCGCGGGTCACCGCCTGGGCACCATGGAAATCGAGTCGGCGCTGGTCGCGCATCCGAAGGTCGCCGAGGCCGCCGTCGTCAGCAAACCGCATGAGATCAAGGGTGAATCGGCATTTGCCTATGTGGTGCTCAATGTGACGCGGCCGCAAGGCGCCGCTGCGAAGGCGCTGATCGACGAACTCCGTGGATGGGTCGGCGATCAGCTCAGTCCCATTGCCAAGCCGGATGAGATTCGGCTCACCGACAACTTGCCGAAAACCCGATCCGGCAAAATCATGCGCCGATTGCTGCGCGCCATCGCGCGCGGCGAGGAGATCACCCAGGATGTGTCGACCCTGGAAAATCCGGCGATCATCGAACAATTGCGCGGCGCGGCGCCGGTCGCGGCGGTGAAGCGGGCGGCTGCGCCCAAGAAGGACGCGAAGCAAGGCGCAAAGAAAAGCGCAAAGAAAGCGTCCACCGAGACTGCCAAACGCGTTGCAAAAACCACCCGGCGGCCTTCGAGAGCGGCCAAGCGTGGGACATCCGCGAAGAAAAAAACCCCGGCCAAGCGCAAAACGGCGGTCAAGCGCAAGGCAGCGGCAAAAGCGCAAACGCGCGTAAGGTCCAAGGCGAGGCCGGCGAAATCGCCCAAAGCCCGGCGTAAAAAATAGCGCCGCGGGCCTTACTCGCGATTTGAGCCCGAGAGAACGGTGACAACCCGTCTCTCGCCGCTCTGGATATAGATATTTTCCCGATAGACGACGGTGTCGCCAAAGCGGACTTCCACTTTGTGCTGGCCGGGGCTCGAGTCTATCAATTGCGGTTTGACACTCGATTCAGCGGCTTGACCTTGCTGTACATCGTCGACGAATACGATGGAGTCCTTCGGGGCGCCGGTGACGACGAATAGCGAAGGTTCAGGGGCGCGTGCTTTCGTATGGAACCAGCTGCATGCCGACAGCATCGTTACCGCTAGAATGATGAAGGTCTTCAAACGCCGCTCCGGGAGCCTGTCTGAGTATTCCGCGTGAGCCGCGTTGGCTTGGCGAGGGTGCGGATGCAAGGCGCGCGGCGCAGGACATAGTGGACGCTACGTCCAAGCCGCGCAACGCCGCAGACGCCCCTCCCCAAGCCAACCCTTCGGGACCGGGCAGATTTCGCTTCATTCATCGTTGTCGCCTCCTTATTGGGTGCTGACCCAACCGCGTCGGCTCCGCCTCGACTGAAGCGAAATCTGCCACGGTCGCGGCCACGCTGAATACTCAGACAGGCTCCTACTTCGTCACGTAAAACTAGAGTACCACTGCAGGCGGCTATTTTTCGCCGTGCCGATCTGCAGGCTGTGCGTCGTTCCACATTTCCCACAGTCTGATATGGTGACCGGACGACCCGGAGATCCGCCGATGCTGAAGTCACTGCACAACATTTATCCTGTTGTTTTTCTCATTGTCGCGACGACGCTTGAAGCGAGCGGCGACGCGATCGTCCGCTTGGCGATATACGACCATGCCGGGGCCTATCGCATTGCGTTGTTTGTGGCAGGCGCGGCACTGCTATTGGGCTACGGCACGCTTCTCAATTTGGCGCCATTTGAGTTCGGCCAGGTGGTTGGCATTTATATCGCGACGTTGTTCGTCGTCTGGCAGATCATCAATTTTGCGTTCTTTCGAACGCTGCCCACTGTTCCGACCGTGGTTGGCGGCGCACTGGTCGTAGCGGGCGGCGCGATCACCACCTTCTGGAAGCCGTGAGCGCACGGCCAGAAGTTGTCAAGCCATGCAGGCAAGTGGTGACGGCAAGCGATTTGGCCTGATAATCGGCCCTGGAAAATCCGCAGCACCGGGGAATCGGCCATGAACCTCAATCAAGTGACGTTGCCCGCGAAGAATGTCGAGCGATCGGCTGAGTTCTATCGGCGCCTCGGATTCACGCAGATCGTCAGCGCGCTGCCGCGCTATGCGAGATTTGAATGCCAGGATGGCGCGACTTTTTCCCTGCATGCATTTGAGAGCGTGATTCCCTCGCAAACAGTCGTGTACTTTGAATGCGATGATCTGGATGCAACCTATCAACGATTGTGCGGCTTGGGGATAGAGTTCAATCAGGCGCCAAAAGACCAAATTTGGCTTTGGAGGGAAGCCTACTTGCAGGATCCCGACGGCAACATCATCTGTCTTTATCACGCCGGCGGTACGCGCCGGTTCCCGCCTTGGCGCCTATCCGAAGACTCACCGCGGGTTTGAGGTAGCGACACGCAGCCAAGACGCCCAGGCTTGTGTTGCGGTAATCTCCCGCGATGGCGCAAGAAACCAGGGGTTTGGGGCGGGGTTTGGGCGCGCTGCTGGGCGCGGCACCCACGGTGAGCGCGAGCCGGGGCGGCGGCACGCTGCCTCTTTCGCTGATGCAATCGGGCGCGCTTCAGCCGCGCCGCGAGATTCATCAAGAACCGCTGGAGGAACTCGCAGCTTCCATCAAGGCAAAGGGTGTGATTCAGCCGATCGTCGTACGTCCGCTGCCGGCGGGAACACCCGGGCCTGCCCGCTATGAAATTGTTGCAGGCGAGCGGCGCTGGCAGGCTGCAAAGCTCGCGGGCCTTCAGGACATACCGGTGGTCGTCCGTGAGTTGTCCGACCAGGAAACCGTCGCGATCGCGCTCATAGAGAACATTCAACGCGAGGAATTGACCGCGGCCGAGGAGGCGAGGTCGCTGAAGCGGCTGACCACCGAGTTTTCGCTCACGCAACAGGAGGTGGCGGATTCCGTCGGACGCTCGCGCGCCGCGGTCAGTAATCTCATTCGACTGTTGGATTTGCCGGAGCCGGTGGTCGCGTTGATTGATTCAAAGGCCTTAGGGATGGGGCATGCGAGGGCTTTGTTGGGGCTTCGCGGCAATGCCGAGCGGGAGCGCTTAGGGCAGCTCGTGGCGCACCGCGGTTTATCGGTGCGCGAAACCGAGAATCTGGTGCGCAAGACGCTTAAGGGGAAGGGGACCGCGGCTCGCAAAGCACCTGAATTGGCGGTCGTGAGCGAGGTTTTGCGGACCCAAACCTTGCACGTGCAGCTGCATCAGGGCACCAAGGGATCGGGGAAAATCATCATTGAATTCGCGGACAGCCAAGCGCGCGATCGATTGCTTGATCTCATCCGATCGCACAAGGACGAAAGCGCGAGCGGCGGGTGATGCTGCACTTGCGCGATGCAAACCCTGCCGCCAGCCTCGAATCGCCGAAATCTTCAACTTGCGGTCCAAGCTCGGCTAGAATATATCGGCCGGAATGGGCGACTTGCAGCCTAGACGCCTCGCGTGCCAACGCAGCGACACGGCACTCCCTCTAGACGGGCCTTGTTAGGGCAATCGCGGCCTCAAGCGCCGCATTCTTCAGTGTGATCGGACAATATGCTTTCCACAGCCAACGTCGCCGTTCAATTCGGCGCCAAACCGCTCTTCGAGCAGGTGACGGTCAAGTTCTCCGATGGCAACCGCTATGGCCTCATCGGCGCGAACGGCTCGGGCAAATCCACGCTCATGAAGGTGCTGGGCGGCGATCTGGAAGCGAGCGCCGGTGACGTGATGCTGCAAATGGGCATGCGGCTCGGCAAGTTGAATCAAAACCAATTCGGCTACGAGGATGACCGCGTACTCGACGTCGTCATGCGCGGCCACACCGAGTTGTGGGCGGCGATGCAAGAGCGCGACCGAATTTACGCCGATCCCAAGGCCACGGACGAGGATTACATGAAGGCGGCGGAGCTCGAGGGCGTGTTCGCCGAGTATGGCGGCTACGATGCAGAAGCCCGAGCGGGCAGCATCCTCACGGATGCCGGTATCCATGAATCGCGGCACAACGGCCCCATGCGCGAGGTACCGCCGGGCTTGAAACTGCGCGTGCTGTTGGCGCAGGCATTGTTCTCCAAGCCCGACGTTCTTCTGCTGGACGAGCCGACCAACAACCTGGACATCAACTCGATCCGCTGGCTCGAGGGTGCGCTCAACAACTACGACGCCACCATGGTCATCATCAGCCACGATCGGCACTTCTTGAACCAGGTTTGCACGCACATTGCCGACCTGGATTTTCAGCAGCTCAAGGTCTATCCCGGCAACTACGATGATTTCATGTTGGCCTCGGTTCAGGCGCGCGCACGCGTGGAGGCCGCCAACGCCAAGGCCAAGGACCGCATATCGGACCTGCAGGAGTTCGTGCGGCGCTTTTCGGCCAATGCTTCCAAGGCGCGTCAAGCCACCTCCCGCAAGAAGCAGCTGGAGAAAATCAAGATCGAAGAGATCAAGCCGTCGTCGCGGCAAAATCCCTACATCCGGTTCGAGCAGGGCAAAAAACTGTACCGTTCCGCGGTGTCGGTGGAACACTTGAGTTTCAGCTATCCGGGATCGAACGAAAAAGTACTCGATGACGTGACCTTCAATGTCGAGGGCGGCGAGCGCATCGCCATCATCGGGCCGAACGGCGTCGGTAAGACGACGCTGATGCGCTGTCTCGCGGGCGAATTGCGTCCCACCAGCGGCCGCATCGTCTGGGTCGAAAACGCCCAGCCCGGCTATATGCCTCAAGATCCCCAGGCCGAGTTCGAGGACAAAATCGACTTGTTCGCTTGGATGTCTCAGTACACCGGCAAGGCGGATGACGATCAAATCGTGCGCGCGACCTTGGGCCGGCTGCTGTTTTCCGGCGAGGAAACCAAGAAATCGGTGAAAGTGTTATCGGGCGGCGAGAAGGGCCGCATGATCTACGGCAAGCTGATCCTGACGAAACCCAATGTGCTGCTCATGGACGAACCGACCAATCATATGGACATGGAGACCATCGAGTCCTTGCAGATAGGGCTCGAGCACTATGCCGGCACGCTCGTCTTCGTCTCGCACGATCGCGAGTTCGTCGGTGGTCTCGCCACCCGCATCATTGAGTTGCGTCCGGGCGGCAAGCTGGCTGATTTCAAAGGGACCTATGACGAGTATCTGAAGGCGCAAGGCTTGGAGACATAGCGCGCCGCCGCATCTGCTGGCAGTATCCGTCGGAATACTTAAGACAGGCTGTTGGCAATGCAACTCGTCGCCGACCATCTCCAAAAGAAATTTGGTGCGATTACCGCCGTCGCGGGCGTCTCGTTCGCCGCCACGCCGGGCGAAGTGCTTGGGCTACTGGGGCCCAATGGCGCCGGCAAGTCGACCACCATCAGTATGCTGGCGGGACTCACGAAGCCGGACTCAGGATCAGTCACGATCGACGGGGTCACTCTGGGCACGGGTGCCGACCCCACCAAACGCCGATTGGGACTGGTCACCCAGGAAATTGCGCTGCTCGAGGAACTGCCGGCGCGCATGAATTTGGAGTTCTTCGGCGGGCTGTACGGTCTTGCGGGCCGTGCACTGGCGGCAAGAATTGCCGCCGTGCTGGAGCTGACGAGTCTCGCGGATCGCGCCGGCGACCCCCCAAACGAGTTTAGCGGCGGCATGCGCCGGCGACTGAACATTGCCTGCGCGTTGCTTCATGAACCGCAGATCTTGCTGCTCGATGAACCGACGGTGGGCGTCGATCCGCAAAGCCGCAATGCTATTTTCGAAACCATCGAGGTGCTGGCCGGCGAAGGACGAACTTTGATCTACACGACGCACTACATGGAAGAAGTCGAGCGGCTGTGTGATCGAATCGTGATCATCGATCATGGAAAGGTTCTCGCCGACGACACGCTCGCCGGTCTGTTGGCGAGCGCGCCGGTTGCGAACAAACTGACACTGACGTACGACCTGCCGCCGGATGGCGCCGCGCTGGCCGAGATCACGGGTCTTGCGGGTGTTATCCAGGTCGATCTCGCCGGAACCGAGCTGTCGGTGTCCGCGACCGACTTGGGTACTGCGGCGCCGCGCGTGCTCGAGCGGCTGGCGGCCCGCGGTTTCAGCTGCCAGGAGTTGACCAGCCGGCGATCCAATCTCGAGGATGTTTTCCTCGCGCTGACCGGCCGCACCCTGCGGGATACATGAGCCCCACCCTCACCGCATTCAAGGCTTTGGTGCGCAAGGACATCGCGCTGTTTCTTCGCGACCGGCGCGCGTTGGTCGTCAGTGTGCTCACGCCCATCGTGGTGGCGGCCTTTTTCGGCTTTCTCTTCGGCGGCGTCGGGTCGGGCGGCAATCCGGTTTCGCGCATGTCGGTCGGCATCACCGACCTGGATGACACCGCGCTCACCAAAGCGGTCATCGAGAGTCTCACCCAAGATGAGTCGCTGGCCATGCAAGTGCTCCCCGAAGACCAGGCGCGGCAACTGGTGAAGAGCGGCAAGCTGCGCGCGGCGATCGTATTTCCAGCTGGATTCGAGACTGCGGCAACCGGGGCACTGGTGGGCTTGGGGCAAATGCCGGACGTCCGGCTTTTCTACGATCCCTCGCAATCCATGGTTCGGCCCATGGTGGCGGGCCTGCTCACGCAACACGTCATGCAGCGGATCTCCCGGCCCAATTTTATCGGCGGCAGCAAGCCGGTACCTTTCAACCTCGTCAATACCGCGGTCACCACCGGTCCGCGATACAACTCATACGCGCATTCATTCGCCGGCATGAGTATTCAGTTCATTCTCTTCATGGGCATCGATGCCGGCGTGACCCTTCTCTTGATGCGCCAGGAAGGTATGTGGCGCCGATTGCGCGCCGCCCCCCTGTCTCGCGCCGTACTGCTCGGCAGCAGGGTGGCCGCCACGGCGTTGATCTCGATGTTGATCCTCGCCGTCGTTTATCTCGCCGCATGCCTGATCTTTGGCGTGCGCATCGCAGGCAGCGTGCCGGGTTTCATCATGGTTGCGCTTGCCTTCTCGCTGCTCGCGGCCACGACCGGGCTCATGATTTCCGCGCTCGGCCGCTCGGTGGGCGCGACCCGCGGGGTGGCGATGTTCTCGGTGCTCATTCTGGTTATGTTGGGGGGCGCCTGGGTGCCATCGTTTCTGTTTCCGGAATGGCTGCAGCACGTGACAGAGTTTGTGCCGACGCGCTGGGCGGTCGACGGCCTGGATGCCATGACCTGGCGCGGACTGCCGTTGCAATCCGCGTTTCTGCCCACGGCCATCCTGGTGGGATGGTCCGCGCTGTTTGCTGCCATCGCCGTCTGGCGGTTCAATTGGGAAGACGGTTGACGGGACTTGGTGAGCAGGCCTTTAGATTGTTAGGATGCGGCGCTCATTTTAAAGAGGATGCCCGGTGTCAAAAAAGCTGCTTGTCTTAAGTGCCTGTGTCTTCTCGTGCGTCTCATCGCCGGCCGCGGAGGTCACGCCCAGGGCCGCAATTGCTGCGGAAACCATCACGCTCAATCGCATTGCCGACGTGGGCTTCAACCACAGCGAGGTCGTCAACACCGCGGCCTATCTGGCGGACGAGATCGGCGGACGAATGACCAATTCTCCGGCCATGCGCAAAGCCGAGCGCTGGACGCAGGATAGATTCAAGGCCTGGGGTTTGAAGGACGTCAGGGCCGAAGCGTTCGATTTCGGTCGAGGCTGGTGGATCGAGTCCTCGCATGTCCGAATGATCGCGCCGCGGCCACAGGAGCTGCGAGCCATTCCGCTGGCCTGGACACCCGCGACCAACGGTGTCTTGTCTGCGCCGGTAATCGTCGCCCCCATGATTAACGAGAGCGATTTCGCCGAGTGGAAGGGAAAATTGGCCGGCAAGATCGTGCTGGTCACGTGGCCGGCGCCGCCCAAGGATGATGGCGACGCACCCTTTCAACGGCTCACCGACGTTGAAATTGCCAAGCTGGACAAATACGAGCAGCCGACGTTTGATCCCGCCGATCGGAAGAAGCGTATCGAGCGCTTTCGTTTCAGGCCCAATTTGGACGCGTTCCTGGCGCAGGAAGGCGCTGTTGCATTGATCCAAATGTCGCGCACCGAAGGCCGGTTGGTGCACGGCGAGGGCTACGGTTATCGTGTCGGCAAGACTCCGAAGCTTCCAGGCATCGAGCTTGCGGCGGAAGACTATCGAAAGCTTGCGCGGCTCGCCAAACGCGGCGAGGTGCGGCTCGAAATCGACAGCCGCGTGCATTTCGAGGATGCAGATCACAACGCCTACAATATTTTTGCCGAGATTCCCGGCGACGATCCGCATGCCGGTTATGTGATGGCCGGCGCGCATCTGGACAGCTGGGTTGCCGGCGACGGCGCTGCTGACAACGGCGCCGGCAGTGCCGTGGTTATGGAAGCCGCGCGCATCCTGGCGAGCGTCGGCTCGCGGCCAAAACGCACCATTCGATTTGCCTTGTGGGCCGGCGAAGAAGAAGGCTTGCTGGGTTCAGCAGCCTATGTCGAAAACCACCTGGCGCGAAGGCCCCCGCCCGCCGATCCGGCTGAGGCGGATCTGCCGCCTTTCTTCGGGACGGATTCCTATCCGGTGCAGACGCTGCCCGGATTTTCCGAGCTCGCCGGATACTTCAATATCGACAATGGCTCCGGGAGGGTTCGCGGCATTTATGCGGAAGGCAATTTTGCCGTGGTTCCGATCTTTCGCGAATGGCTGGCGCCCTTTGCCAGCACGGGCGCGAACAGCGTGGTGGCTGAGCCGACGGGAGGAACCGATCACGTGTTCTTGAGCCGGCTTGGCCTGCCGGCGTTTGAATTCATCCAAGATCCCCTGGATTACGGGAGCCGGGTTCATCACACGGATCTCGACACGTTTGATCACCTGCGGCCGCTGGATTTGCGGCAAGCGTCCGTGGTATTGGCGACGGTTCTCTTGGCTGCCGCGAATACCGACAAGCCTCTGCCGCACAAGCCCTTGCCGACGAAGCCTGCGGCGACTGATCCATTCGAATATCCCGACCCAGCGAAGAAGTAGTGGGAAGCTCCTAGGCCTGCTTCAACCGGCCGCGGCGAAAATCAGCGATGATTTCGCGCGCGGCGTTGTGGCCGGGTGCGCCCGTTACGCCGCCACCGGGGTGCGTGCCCGATCCGCACATGTACAGCCCCTTCAATGGACCGCGATAATCGCCATGCCCCAACATCGGCCGCGCTGAGAACAGTTGATCCAAACTCAGGGCGCCATGGAAAATGTCGCCGCCGATGAGTCCGAAAGTGCGCTCGAGATCGAGCGGACTCATGATCTGTCGGCCCAACACGGCGGCCTTGAAATTCGGCGCGTGTGTATTGACCAGATCGATCATCACATCCGCGACTTCCTCGCGATGCGCATCCCAGGATGCGCCGTTCGGCAACATCGGCGCCACATGCTGGCAAAAGAGGCTGGCCACATGCCGGCCGCTGGGTGCAAGGCTGTCATCCAGCGTCGACGGTATGAGCATTTCGACGATGGGGCGCTTCGACCATCCGCCGGCCTTGGCATCGAGGTAGGCTTGATCCATATACGCAAGACTGGGCGCCATAATGATGCCGGCGGTGTGATGATCGGCCAAGGTGCGCCCCGGCAGCGCCTTGAAGTCGGGCAGTTCCGATAAGGCGACATTCATGCGAAAGGTTCCCGAGCCGCAGCGCCAGCGGCTGATGCGTTCGCGAAAGTCCTGCGGCAAGGCTGCGGCATCGATGAGCGATCCGTAGAGCAATTTTGGATTCAAATTCGATACGACGCTGCGCGCCCGAATCGCCTCGCCTTTCTCGGTGACCACACCCACGGCGCGGCCGGCTTCAACGAGGATTTCGCGCACCGGGCTTGCGACGCGAATGTCCACACCACGCTCTGCCGCCGCCCTGGCCATGGCCTGTGTAATGGCGCCCATGCCGCCGATCGCGTGACCCCAGGCACCCTTCTTGCCGTTGACCTCACCGAACACATGATGCAGCAGGACGTACGCCGACCCGGCCGCGTACGGACTGGCAAAGTTGCCGACGACGCCGTCGAATCCATAGGCCGCTTTGATGGGCGCGCTCTCGAACCAGGCGTCCAGATAGTCGCCGGCGGATTTGACGAACAAATCAAGCAACTCGCGCCGCATCGGAAGACTCAATTCGGCGATTCGCTTGCCCAGGCGAGCGCCGCGCAGCAGTTCGGGCAGGGCCTCCAGCCAGCTGCCGGCGGTCACATTCGGCGGTGTCTGCAACACCAAATCACGCAGCACGTCGGCGATCACGTCCAAGCGCGCGCCGTACGCATTCAAGCGTTCCGCGTCGCGGCTGGAAAACTTGGCCACTTCCTCGGCGGTCTGGTCCGCGCCGACCTTCAAATAGCTGGTCTCGTCCAATGGAAGGAAGTTCGCCAGCTTGCGCTCGACGATACGCAGGCCATGACGCGGTAAATCAAGGTCTCGAATGACCTTTGGGTTGAGCAGTGACACGGTGTAGGCGGCCACCGAATTGCGAAAGCCCGGATGAAATTCTTCGGTTACCGCGGCGCCGCCGACGACATTACGCCGTTCGAGTACCGTGACTTTGAGTCCCGCGGCGGCCAAATACGCGGCGCAGACCAGTCCGTTGTGACCTCCGCCGACGATCACGGCGTCGCGCGACGAGTCAGCCACAGTGCTTCCACGCCGGGTCGCCGGCGGTACGCCAGCCGGCGCCCGGTGCGCGCTCGAGCCGGCTCTCCGGAATGAGTGCGCGCAAGCGGCGCGCGAAACTTCGCAGCGACACCTCGTTGTTTCCCAGCGGGCCCGGACTGTAGCTGCGCGAGCCCATGCCGGCCTGCACCCGTTCGATCAGCGCCTTGTCCTCCAAGCTGACTTTGCGGTTGATGCGCCAATTCAAATAGCGTGCCGCGCGCATTTCGCGCCGCTCATCCGGGTGCGCATAGGCAATCTCGCGCACCAGCGTCTCGGTGGGCGATATCGGAAGCATTTGCATGAAGTCGACCTGGTCCGGATAGATGTCGAAGGCGACGTTCGGCCACAACTTGAAGTAGGTCCACAACCGCTGCCGATCGGCGGGAAGGTGCGGCGATTTGGGCAGCACAGCCTGATACATGCGTTCTGAAAGCTGCGAAGAGGGCGTGTCGCGAAGATGACCCCACATCTTGTCCACCCAGAGCTCTGCCTCAACGCCGTAGGTCTGACCGAACAAGCGCGACAAACCCGGGTGCGCCACCGCAATGTGCATCGCGTCCGAATAATTGTCCGTTACGTTCTTCCAATTCACATGGCGCAGGCGCATCGTCACGCGTCCGAGAGGCCTGAGCTCCTCGAGGCGATACAATGCCAGCTCGTTCTGGTAGGGCGCGAGCATCTCCGCGACGCCCGGCAGGCCCGGCTTCAGGCGGATGAAAACGAAACCTTTGTAGACCTCCGTTTCGACCGGTTTGAGCCCGAAGTCCCCGAGCGAGAAATTTATGAATTCCTTGCGGTGCGGCACGGCGCTGAGCGAACCGTCGAGATCGTAAGTCCAGGCGTGATAGGGACAGACTATTCGGCCGGGACAATGTCCCGCGCCGCCGTCGAGGATCCGCGCCGCGCGATGCCGGCAGACATTGAAGAATGCTTTGACTCCGGAATCGCGGCCGCGCACCGCGACGATGGGCTCGCCGAGAAAATCCAGCGTGTGGTAGTCACCGGGATTCGGGATGTCGTTGAGGTGGCATACGATCTGCCATGAGCCGGCGAACACCTGCTCTTTTTCAGCCCGCAGGAAATCAGCGTCCCGGTATATCCATCCGGGCAGACTGAAGTCTTCGTCCAATGCCAGGCGCTTTGCGTCCATCACGTATCTTCACAGTTCTTGTTGAACGGTAGTATAACAAGACGGAGTGTTAAGTTTTGTGATGTTTTTCGCGCAAAATTCGCGGAAAGGCGCCGGCGCATAGGGCATTCACCCAATCCTCGCAAATACCGATCGCCTCGCTGGGCCTGAAGGTTTCGGAGCTGAGGCTCAGTTCGACCCAAAGTCCGTCGAGCAATGCGCTGAGCGCAATCGCGGCGGAGCGCAGCTTCAAGCGGGGCGCCGCGCCGGATTTGACGAGTTCGCCCAGCAGCTTCTCCAGGATGGAGCGGTACTGGCCGTAGGTTCGATCGTGAACGGCGCGAATTTCGGGCGAGTGCGCGACCATGCTCCAGAACACCACCCACACGTTGAACAGTTGCGGATCGAGAAGCTCGGGAGCGAACGATGCGCGGAAAAAATCACTCAAGCGCTTGCGCGGCGATGCGGTGCGATTTTGTGCGCGGGCTCGCAGCAAGTCCTGCAGCGACAATGCCAGGGTCTCGTACGTTTCCGCAATCAATCCCGACTTGCTCGGAAAGTGGTGGTTGATCAGTCCGATGGAGACGCCCGCCGCAGCACTGATGCGGCGCACAGAGGCGCCATCATGGCCGTATTTCTTCAGACAGCGAAGAGTTGCCTCAACGAGTGCTTCGCGGCGTACCGCCGGGGTCGCACGACGAAATTTCGGCACATGCCGCTTTGTCTTCATCCAGGGCGCAGCTAGGCCGCGCGATACGCCCGGTAATCCAATCCCAGCGCACTGGCCACGGCTTCGTGCGTCAACTGACCGGCATGCACGTTGAGTCCGTGCGCCAAGCCGATGTCCTTGGAGATCGCCACCCGCCAACCGTGATCCGCGAGGGCTTTGACATACGGCAAGGTCGCGTTGGTCAGTGCAAACGTGGACGTTCGCGGCACGGCCCCGGGCATATTGGTGACGGCATAATGGATTACGCCATCGAGCAGATAGGTGGGCTCTGCATGGGTCGTGGGACGGCTGGTCTCGAAGCAGCCGCCCTGATCGATGGCGATATCGACCAATACGGCGCCGGCCTTCATGGTTTTGACCATCGCCCGAGTCACGAGTTTCGGAGCCGCGGCGCCTGCGATGAGTACAGCGCCGATCACCAGGTCGGCGTCGCGCACGAGTTCTTCAATGGCGTGCGCGGTCGAGTACACGGTCTTGAGTTGGCTTCCAAAAATGGAGGATAGCTCGCGCAGGCGCTTGACCGAACGATCCACGACCGTTACGTCGGCGCGCAATCCAACGGCCATTTCAACGGCATGCGTGCCGGAGACGCCGCCGCCCAGGACCACGACCTTGGCCGGCGCCACTCCCGGAACCCCGCCCAACAGCACGCCAAATCCGCCGTTGGCTTTTTGCAGGCAGTTGGCGCCGACTTGCACCGCCATGCGACCGGCAACCTCGCTCATGGGGGTGAGCAGCGGCAGGGAGCCGTCCGGCGCCGTCACGGTCTCGTAGGCGATGGCGGTTGCGCCCGAGGCCAGCAACGCCAGCGTTTGCTCACGATCCGCCGCCAAATGCAGATAAGTAAACAGCGTTTGACTGCTGCGCAGCATCTTGCACTCGGTCAGTTGGGGTTCTTTGACCTTCACGATGAGGTCGGCTGAGCCGAAAATGTCCTCGACTTTTTTGGAGATCGAGGCGCCGGCCGCTTGGTAATGCGAATCATCGAAGCCAATGCCCGCACCCGCACCGCTTTGAACCAGGACTTGGTGTCCCGAATCGACGAGTTCGCGGACCCCCGCAGGCACCAGGCCAACGCGGTATTCATGAATTTTGATCTCTTTGGGTACGCCGATTTTCATACTATCTCCGCAGGGTCTTTGAGGATGGCAAGGTTACTCACCCGCGAGCCCAGAAACAATCCACGACGCAGCGCCATCAGGTCATACCGCGCAATTCTTGGACGAGCAGACGCTGCCAAAGCCATTCCTGTCGAGTTTGAGGCGCGCTCAACGACATGCGCTCCAAGTACGGCCTGATCGCGGAGGGGATGCCGCGAAATGTCACGGCACCCAAAAGGGTCTTGACACGCGGCCAGCCACCTGTCGTCTTCTGCTTCAATCGCGTCAGCGCCTTTGCCAGCATGATTTCTTCTCCGGTAAAATCGCTGCCGAACGGAAACTCCGAGAACAGCCCGCGGGCACGCGCGAGTATGAATCGCTCCTCCAAGGCGCGCGGGGTATTGTTCCGATGCATGTCGGGAATCCGGTAGTCGCGACGCAGTTTTCCCGCCGCCTGAGCTTGCCGCTTCAAGCCGTCTTGAAAGCGCGAATCCGCGATGTTCAGCATCGCGGCGACGACATCCTGATCGGATAGGCCGCGCAGATCAGCGACTCCGTACTCGGTCACCACGACATCGCGCAAGTGCCGCGGAATCGTCGTGTTGCCGTAATTAAAAAGGATGTTCGAGGTGACGGCGGCATTCTTCTCACGTGTGCTGCGCAGAGTCAGAATCGAACGCGCCTCCGGCAAGGCATGAGCCATCGCGACGAAGTTGTATTGTCCGCCCACCCCGCTGACGACACGGCCGTCGGCCAAGCCGTCCGACACGGCCGCTCCCAACAGCGTCACCATCATGCTCGAATTGATGAATCGCCCGTGTGCGCGCTGCGCGATTTTCAGCGCCTGCTCGGCACCGTCAAGCTGATTGACGAAGGAAACCCCGCACATCGAAAACTGGCGGCGTTCCGATTCCGGCAAGTCGCGCAACGCTGCATAGAATCCGCGCGGCCCCAGAAAGAATCCCCCATGCAGCAGAATGCCGCCGCTCAACTGGCGCCCCGTACACAGATCCAGCAGTTCGCGCCGGGCCGCCGCCGTATTGAAAATCGCTGCGGCGCTCTGGCCATCGGAATTCTCGATACGCCCGCCGGAGTAATGGCAATCCCGGCGAAAGACACCGACGTTTCGCAGCAGCATAAAATCATCGGCGGTGAGCGGGCTGGCGAATCCGGCCTCGCCGAGCGCCGCCAGAAAACGTTCATCGATGCGCTCGCTGACGGTGCCTTCATTCAGTAAACGCTGGATTCGAACGTCATCATAGACCCGGCGCCGCAGCACACCGCTGCGATACAGGTCCAGGAATCCATCGACGAACATTTCGGTGCAGGCGTATAGACCCGCCTCGAAAGGGGATGCACCGCCGATCAGGTCCAGGCTTTCGCCGAAGCGCTCCTGCCCCTTCAGCCCCTGCAAGATCTCGCGAAACTCGGTGTTCTGTTGCTGACGCAGCTGCAGTCCATAGACCACGGCATCGCCAAGCTCGCCTATGCCGATTTGCAGGGTGCCGCCGTCGCGTACCAAGCGAGCACCGTAGAGGCCGATCGCATAGTCGACCGTACCCAATCGTTGGTTGGGCGGCGCAAACAGGTCGTAGTCGTAGCGCGGATGCTCGATCAGAGAGTCGAAAGTGTCGGCGCTGACTGCCGCAGGACCATACATGAAAGGCATCTGTCGATTGACCTCTCCGATGACGGCCACGTCTCTGCCGAGGCGCCGCTGCGGCGCCAGATGTTCGAGCAGATCGACGGTGACATCGGGATTCGATCCCAAACTGTACTCCGCGCGCCCCTCGACGCTTCGCTTCGCGACGAGTTGAGCGATGACGTTGACTCCCTGGGCGGCAACATCGCGCGCAACGTGCGTGTAATTGGTGCTGACATAGTGGCGCTGCGAGTGCGAAACGTTGAGAAGCGCGCCTGGATCCAAAAAAAACTCGACGATCTGCACGTTGTCGGGCACGCCGGCGCCATGCAAATCCGTCACATAGTCCAGCGGCACGCAGCCACCGAAGAGGCGCGCCACCAAGGGCTCCAGAAAGCGCCGTTCAAGTTCGCCCTGCCACTGCGGCGCGCGCAGGCTCAAGGCGGTGAATATCTTGAGGGAGAGCGCAGGGTCGCGCCGTGCCCGGCGATAGAACTCGTTGGCCAGCGGGTTGGGCTTTCCTATTCCCAACGGCAGAGCCAGCACGATGTCCGGTCCTATGCGGCTTAACGTGGCCTCAACGCATTCGGCGACATCGTCGAAGATGCGCGGCACTTCGGATCCTAGCTCTTGGGCTTCAGCACCAATGAGAAGCTGATCTTAACCGCATCGCCGACCCACTCGGTGCTCTTCCAGTCGCCCTGGCCCACCCCGAAATCCAGACGGTTTAGTTTGGCGCTGCCCGAAAGCTTGGCGCCGCCTGCGCCCGGATTGAACTGAAAGTCAATCGGCACATCCTTGGTGACGCCGTGCAAAGTCAGAGACCCGATCGCATTAAAACCCGCGGCGGTCTTGGTGATGGTCTTGGTGACGTAGTGCGCCGTCGGCATATGCGCGACATCAAAAATATCCTTGCCGCGGATGGTGGTGTCGCGATCCTTGTCCATCGAATCGACGGAATTCATGTCGATCTGCACGTCGATATGCGAAGCGGCGAGCGCGTCGGGCGCAAACTCGACGCTTGCGGTGAATTTGTGAAACACGCCTTTGAACTCGGCGCCGGCCTGCACGCCGGTGAATTCCAGGCGGCTTTGCTGAGGGTCAGCGGTGTAGCTTGCGGCAGTGTCCGCGGCGACCGCGGCGGCAGATATAAACAGCGCACCGGCCGCGGCAACGATGGTCTTGTTCATGTTCGCTTCTCCGATTTGGTAAATGGCAGCATACGCGTGAGCACATCATCCTTGTTCCAGAAATGATGCTTGAGCGCGGCAAGAATGTGCAGTGTTGCGAGCGCGAACAGCAGCCAGCTCATTGAGCGGTGGGTCGCTCTCAGCAGATCGAATGCCTGTTCATTCTTGCCGATGAGATTAGGCCAGGTGAATAGGCCGAACCAGCTCACCGAGTAATTCTTCGCAGAAGACATCATCCAGCCCGTCAGGGGCATGGCGAACAGCAAGACGTAGAAAAGGATGTGCGTTGCCTTGGCGAGAAGCCTTTCTACTTTCGACATTCCGCCGGGCAATTCCGGCGGCCGATTGACCAAGCGCCATAGCAACCGCAATACCGCCAGCATCAACACGGTCATGCCGAAGCTCTTGTGCCGCGCGAGCATGGCGAGCTTATGCAGCCCCGCCGGCAGATCATCCGCCATCCATCCCAGCGTAAATTGAGTGACGATCAGCGCGGCGATGATCCAATGAAATCCTTGGGCGACCGCGCTGTAGCGGGGCGGGAATTTTTGATTTGGCATCGAGGCCCTCCGGGTGCAAACTGCGTTGCCTAGTCTAGCAAGTCAGCGAGGCCGCAATAGGTGTTCAATAGGATTGCCGTCGCTGCAGTGGTATTGATCTTATCCGCTTGCGCCGCGCCGCGCCCGCGCCCATCCGCGCCCCGGCCCCCGAATCCTGCCTCGATTCTGCAATCGCTGCCGCCGTCAGGGATGTACACAATCGATTCGCAGAATTCCGAGCTGCGGATTCTGGTGTACCGGGCAGGGCCTTTGGCAAACCTGGGCCACAACCACGTCATGGTCAACCGTGCCGTCGCCGGATTCGTCCAAGTGGGCAGCAGTATTGCTGCGTCGTCATTTTCACTGAAGGTGCCGGCGGAAAATTTTGTGGTCGACGACACGGAAGCGCGGCGCGAAGAAGGCGGCGATTTCCCGGGCGACATTCCACCGGACGCGAAATCCGGCACGCGCCGCAATATGCTCAGCGCCGCGGTGCTCAACGCCGCCGAATTCCCCGAGATAACCGTGAGCAGCGTGACCTTGACGGGCACGCCGGACGCACTGAGCGCCGAGTTGACCGTCAGCGTCGCGGGCCACGAGGCAAAACTTTCTGCGCCGTGTACCTTGCAGGGCGATGCGCATCGAATGACCGCGGCGGGGTCCATGGAGCTGCGTCAGACTGCCATCGGTCTTGCGCCCTACAGCCTGTTGCACGGCGCATTGCAGGTAGAGGATGCCATGACGGTCAAGTTCAGTATCGTCGTACCGATCAGCTAGTCAGCAAAAGCGGCGTCCCTTCGGGCGCCACCAACACCGCAGCCGGCACGGAGCGCAGGCCCGGCGGCATTTCGCCGTTCGGCACAATGCCTTTGTCAGCCAGATGGGCCAGCGTACCCCCTACATCATCGACTTCGAATCTCAAGGTTGCACGGCGAAGGTCCGCCGGATGATAAAGCCCGACGTCGATGAAATCGCTGGTGCATGATATATGCGGCAGGTGATCCTCGAGTTCGTCCATGCCGACGAACCCGAAATCCTCCCAGTAGGATTTCGCCAGCTCGCGGTCCGGCACCGGCACGGCGATCTCCAAAAAATAGCCGCACCGCGAAGTGTCGTTGGCGAGGCGCTTGCTGGGCGAAAATGTCCGCGCTTCGATGAGGCGCACGAGCTGGCCTGAGGGATCGAACCAGCCGACTTCATTGAAAACGTCATTGCCCAGACGCCGGAATTCAAATTCGATTCCCTTGCGCTCGAGCCCATCCAAGTGCTTGAGCAGATCGGGTTTCACGAAGGTGAGCGAAGGCGCCAGCATGGCCTCTTGATGCAGCCCCAGGCAGATCCGCCCGTCGGTGACCACCGCATAAGGATGCGACCAGGCATCGCCCACTTCCGCGGAAGTGAATCCCAGCCCCAGATAGAAATCCAACGACGCCTGAATATCGGGCGTCGCGAGGGAAAACTCCAGGAACCGTCCCAGCACGGCGCTAGGACCCCGTACTCATACAGGCTCCCCGCTTATTCCGCCGACGCAGATGTACTTGATCTCGGTGTAATCGAGAATCCCATATTTCGAACCTTCGCGCCCGGTACCGGATTCCTTGACGCCGCCGAAAGGTGCCGCTTCGGTGGAGATGATGCCGGTGTTCAATCCGACGATTCCATACTCGACGGCTTCCGACACTCTCCAGCTACGCGCCAAATCGCGCGTATAGACATAGGCGGCCAAGCCGAACTCGGTATCGTTGGCCATGGCGACCGCCTGCGCCTCGGTTGCAAACTTGAATAACGGAGCCACGGGCCCAAATGTTTCTTCCCGCGCGACGAGCATCTTGGGCGTGACATCGATCAGGATGGTCGGTTCGAAGAACGATCCGCCCAGCGCATGACGCTTGCCGCCGAGCAGAACCTTCGCTCCTTGCGCCATGGCATCGGCAATGTGTTCTTCAACCTTGGTCACGGCCTTGGCATCGATCAGAGGTCCTTGATCGGTGACCCCCGCAAGGCCGTCTCCGACGCGCAATTTCGCGACCGCCGATGTCAATTTCTTCGCAAACTCGTCGTACACGCCTGCCTGAATCAACAGGCGATTTGCGCAGACACAGGTCTGTCCGGTATTTCGATACTTGCTGGCCAGTGCCCCCAGTACCGCGGCGTCCAAATCGGCGTCGTCGAACACGATGAAAGGAGCATTGCCGCCAAGCTCGAGCGACAGCTTTTTGACCGTGCCGGCGCATTGCGCCATGAGTTTCTTGCCGACCTCGGTTGAACCGGTAAAAGTGAGTTTTCGCACCACGGGATTGGCCGTCATCTCACCGCCGATCGCAGCGGCGCTGCCCGTGAGCACATTGAATACGCCTTTGGGTACGCCGGCGCGGTCCGCAAGCTCAGCCAGTGCAAACGCCGAATAAGGCGTTTGAGTGGCGGGTTTGCAGACCAAAGTACAACCCGCAGCCAGCGCCGGCCCTGCCTTGCGCGTAATCATCGCGGCGGGAAAATTCCAGGGGGTGATGGCCGCCACGACGCCGACCGGCTGGCGCAGGACCATGATTCGCTTGTCCTGCTGGTGGCCCGGAATGATGTCGCCGTACACACGCTTGCCTTCTTCCCCAAACCACTCGATGAAAGAGGCGGCGTACTGTATTTCGTTTTTGGACTCAGCCAGGGGCTTGCCCTGTTCGGCGGTCATCAGCGTGGCGAGGTCCTCTTGATGCTCCAGCATCAGATCGAACCAACGCCTCATGATGACGGCGCGGTCCTTGGCGGTGCGCGCTTTCCACGCCGGCAATGCCGCGGCGGCGGCCGCGATCGCGCGCCGCGTCTCGGCGGCACCCATGTTGGGAATTGAGCCCAGTTTCTCGGCGGTGGCGGGATTTTTCACATCCAACGCACCGCCGTTGTCTGCGCCAATCCAAGCGCCATCAACGAAGCACAACTCACGCAGCAATTTCGGATCTTTTAGTTTCATGTGCAGCTGCTAGCGTTCGACAATCGCCGTAACACCCATGCCTCCGGCGGTGCAGACTGAAATCAGACCGCGCTTGCCTTTGTTTTCATCGAGAATTTTTGCCAAGGTGGCAACGATGCGTGCACCGGTCGCTGCAAATGGATGCCCGATCGCCAGGCTGCCTCCCTTCACGTTGAGCTTCGACCGATCAATCGTGCCCAGAGCGCCCGGGAGTCTGAGTTTGTCGCGGCAAAAGCCCAAATCGGTCCAGGCCTTCAAGGTGCAGAGCACCTGTCCGGCGAAGGCCTCGTGTATTTCATAGAAATCGAAGTCTTGCAGCGTCAGCTTGGCATCGCTCAGCATCCGCGGAACCGCGTACGCGGGAGCCATGAGCAAGCCTTCCTTCTTTTCAATGTAGTCGACCGCGGCCACTTTGCCGTAACTCAAATAAGCCAGCACCGGTAAATTGCGCTCACGGGCCCAAGCCTCTGTGCCGAGCAACACGGCAGAAGCGCCGTCGGTCATCGGCGTGGAATTTCCCGCGGTCAAAGTGCCCGCGCCTGAGAAATCAAACGCCGGCCGCAGTTTGCCGAGTTTTTCCAGGGTTGTATCGCTGCGGATATTGTTGTCCTGAGAAAGCCCCAAGTACTCGATCACCAAGTCCTTGTAAAAACCCTGTGCGTAAGCGGCCGCAGCCTTTTGATGGCTTTCCAACGCCAGCTGGTCCTGTTCCGTCCGGGTGATGCCCCAGGTCTTCACCATCAGTTCGGTACTTTCGCCCATGGACAAGCCGGTGCGCGGTTCCGTGACGCCCGGCAGCACCGGCCTGAGATTCTTCGGACGCAATCCAAACCAGGGACGCACTCTCGCGCCCATGGTCTTGCCGCGATAGCTGCGCAGCAAAAGCTGCTGAAAGCTCCTGGGGTAGACCACGGGCGGATCGCTCACGGTGTCGACCCCGCCGGCAATCCCGCAGTCGATTTGGCCGAGCGCAATCTTGTTGCCCAACAAGATCGCCGCCTCCAGGCTGGTTCCACAGGCACGCTGCAGATCCAGCCCCGGCGTCTCCGCAGCGAGGCCGCATCCAAGCACCGACTCGCGGGTCAAATTCCATTGGCTGGAATGTTTCATCACGGCGCCTGCGGCGACATCATCCACGCGCTGGCCGCGCAATCCGAAGCGCTCGACCACGCCGCGCAGCGCTGCGATCAACATCTCCTGATTCCCGACTTGCGCGTAGGCGCCATTGCCGCGTGCAAACGGGATGCGTACGCCACCGACGATCGCGACGCGCCGCGGACTTGCTCCTACCAACATGGTTGCCCTCCTTAACCGGTAAGCTGCGAATTATGAACCTACCCGCCAGCATATAATCCATCCATGACCGGATTTTCTCCAAGCAGTTGGTGCGCAATGGTGCTTTTGGCGCTTGCCGGCTGCGGCGCGCCGCCCGGACCGGCCGCCGCCCCGGATTCGCAGGCGCCGCCGCCGAACGATCAACTTGGCCGGCTCGTCGAGCGGTATTGGGACGAGCACCTGGGTACGGACAAGGCGATCTCGCCGCAAATTTTGGCGGATTCTTTGAGCATCGAGCGCCGTTATCTGGCGGAGGTTCTGAACGTGCCGCGCGACGGGTTGGACGCTGCTTCGAGGCTGACCTACGACATTTTCAAGAGGCAACGAGAACTCAATATCGAGGGCTTGGTGTTTCCGGCCGAATTGCTGCCCATCAATCCCTTCGGGGGAACTCCGCAGCAATTTGCGGCCCAGGCCTCGAGTTTGGCGCAGCATCCGCCTGCATCTGCCGCGGACTATGAAAACTGGCTGAGGCGTATCGACGAGTATGTGCGCTGGACGCAGCAAGCGACCGTCAATATGCGCGAAGGAATACGCCGCGGCTATACCTCTCCGCGGGTGTTGATCGAACGCATGCTCCCCATCCTCGAGCGGCTCGGGGCCGATGATCCCACCAATGTGTTTTACGCACCCCTGCGCGCCATGCCTGAAACCGTCAAAGAACCCGCCCGCAGCTCGTTGACCAAGGCCATCAGCAGCGCGATTTCGGAAAAACTGCTCCCCGCCAATCGCGCGTTGCATGATTTTCTACGGCAGGAATATCTGCCGCGCACCAGAACGGGCATTGCTTGGTCGGATTTGCCGCTGGGCAGCCAGTGGTACGCCTACCGTGTCAAAAGGGCCACCGGTGCAGCGCTCTCGCCCGATGAGATCGGCCGCATCGGCGCCGTGGAAGTCGAACGTATCGGCGCGCTCCAGCAACCTCATGACGCGGCACCGCTTGCCGGCGCTGAGCTGCTAAGCGCCTACAAGGATCTGGAGGCCCAGGTTCGAGCCGCCATCCCCGGTTTGTTTTCCGATATCCCAATGGGGGAGGTCGAGATTCGCGGCGCAGAGTGGCTGCCTGAGCCCGCCAGTGCGTTGTACTACCAACGCGCCGGGGCCACGGAACTGGATCCCGCCGTCCTCTATGTGAATACCGGCAAGGCGGCTTTGCGCAGAGTATCGATATCAGGCTTTCTGCAGCAGGGCTTGCCGGGTCGCCATTTTCAGCTTGCGCTTCAGCGGGAGCGAACCGACTTGCCGCGATTCCGTCGCTTTGGCTCCGACGCCGCTTTCACCGAGGGCTGGGGACTGTATGCCGCCTCACTCGGCGAGGCATTGGGACTGTACGCGGATGAATCGTCTAAACTGGATGCGGCGGCCGCAGAGATGCAGTGTGCGGTCGCATTGGTCGTCGATCCAGGGCTGCATGCAAAGGGCTGGACGCGGGCCAAGGCGCTTGACTATGTTCACGCTCATTTGGGAATCGATGATCCCGATGCCCAAGCGCTCGTCGACTCGTATGTGGCCAACCCGGCTGACGCATTGGCGTGCATGATGGGCGGGCTCAAATTCCGAGCGCTGCGCGCACGCGCACAGCAATTGCGGGCCGGGCGCTTCGATGTTCGCGAATTTCATGCAGAGATTCTGCGGGATGGCGCAATGCCCATGGATATTCTCGAGACTAAGATGAAAGCCTGGACGGACGCCTCGAAATGACGATTTTTTCCCAAGCCAACCGCCAGGCGGCGATCTGTTTCGAACAGGTTGTGCCGGTCGGAGTCAGACTACCCAGTGCGTACTACATTTCTATTGGTATTGTTTTTTACCGCCTATTCGGCCGGCTCTGCGAATCTTGCACAAGAGGCATCACAGAGCGGCGATATCGACGTGACGGTATCGCTGGACGCCGCAGAGGAAAGCGGCAGTGCCAGCGCAACAGTGAGAATCCACGCTCCCCGCGAGGTCGTGTGGTCGTTGATCACGAGCTGTCCGGAATCCTTGAGAATGGTTCCCGGTCTCGAGGTCTGCGATGTGCTCGAGACCGCGCCGGATCAATCATGGCAGAGGATTCGCCATGTCATGAATTACTCCTGGTATCTGCCCAAAACGACCTACGTCATTCGCGCCGCCTACGACCGGCCGTCAAAGGTGTCGATCGAACGCATCTCCGGAGATCTGCGAACGTTGCGCGGCTCTTGGGAACTGAAGAGCGACGGGGGCTACACGATCGCGCACTACACGGTCGACCTGGTGCCGGGTTTCTGGGTACCGCACTGGATGGTGCGATCTGCCCTGCGCAAGGACCTGCCAAAAATGCTGCGTGTGTTGCGCGATCGTGCTGAAGCGGAGCCAAACGTCAATCCTTAAGACCCGCCGCTTGGGCAGCCGGGCACTCCTGATGGTTTCGATCGCGGCTTTTGCTTTGAGCGCCTGCGAGCGGGAGCCGGAAGCGCCGCCGATGCGCGTCAAGCGAGTCTTCCACTTGAACCCCTACGAGAAGGACTTCGGCTATTCGCAAGCCGTGCTGATCGATAAAACGCTGTATATTTCGGGCTCGGTGGCCGCGGACGGGAACGGGCGCCTGGTCGCGCCCGGCGACATGGCCGGGCAAATGCGCGCCGCTTATTCCAATATACGCCGTACCCTGGCCGCGCATGGAGCCGACTTCGAAGAAGTTGTCAAAGAGACTATCTACACGACGGATATGAACGCCTTGCTGAAAGCCTCGGATTTGCGCTTCGAGTATTACGACAAGGAGCGGTTGCCGACGACCTCGTGGCTGCAGGTGCAGCGATTGGTCGATCCCGGATTTCTGGTCGAAATCGAAGTCGTTGCCGAGCTGCCGTAAAAAAATGAATCGAGGATAGCGTTGCGTAACGTGGTGGACAGAAGCTTCGAGCGCCGCCTCGCGGGACTGATCAATTCCGGCGAACGGGCGGTATTGCGTGGCGGCCGCAAGGGCGTCGAGAAGGAGTCGTTGCGCGTCACACCCGATGGGGACATTGTGCGCAGCCGCCATCCGGAGGCATTGGGTGCGCCGCTCAGCAACGAACATATCACGACGGACTTCTCCGAATCGCTGATCGAGCTGGTCACTCCGCCTTTCGGCGAAACTTGGGAACTGCTGCAATATCTATGCGACATCCATCAGTTCGTGTATCGCCACTTGAACGATGAGATGCTGTGGGCAACCAGCATGCCCTGCGCCATCGACGGCGATGCCAGCATTCCGCTGGCGCAATTCGGCCGCTCCAATGTCGGACAAATGAAGACGGTTTATCGTCACGGTTTGGGAGTGCGTTACGGACGCATCATGCAGGCGATTTCCGGCGTGCATTTCAACTACTCGTTCAGTACAAAATTGTGGGGCGTGCTCGAGGAGGTCAATCAATCCCGGCAACCTCGCCAGGACTTCGTGTCCGAACAGTATTTCGGCGTGCTGCGCAACTACCGGCGCTACGGCTGGCTGGTGCTGTACTTGTTCGGTACTTCGCCGGCGGTTTCAAACAGTTTTTTTGCGGGCCGCGAAAATACCCTGCCCGCCTTCGACGGCGATACCGTCTACGAACCCTACGGCACGTCGCTGCGCATGAGCGACATCGGCTATCGCAACAAGAATCAGTCGACATTGAGCGTGTCGGTCAATAGCCTGGCCGAGTATGTGCGCGACCTGTCGCGGGCAATCGGCACGCCGTATCCGCCTTACGAAAAAATCGGCGTCAAGGTCGATGGCGTATACCGGCAACTCAATGCCAATATCCTGCAGATTGAAAATGAGTATTACAGTTTCATACGCCCCAAACGCATAGCGCGCTCCGGCGAACGGCCCACCAAGGCGCTGCATCGGGCGGGAGTGGAATACGTCGAAGTGCGCGCTTTGGATGTGAGCGCATTCGACCCCGTGGGCGTCAATCAAAACAAACTGCGCTTCCTCGAGGCATTTCTTGCCCTATGCCTGCTGCGCGACAGCGCGCCGATCAGCCTGGGCGAGCAGTCGGCACTGGATGCGAATCATCTGCTGGTGGCGCGGCGCGGGCGAGAACCGAATCTGATGTTGCGGCGGGAAGGACGCGACTTTTCCATGACCGCATGGGCGCGCGAGCTGCTCGATTCGATGCAAGGCTTGTGTGAAATGCTCGATCACGGCGAACCTGCGAAGCCCTACTCATCGGCACTCGAGCAACAGCGCGCTAAAATCGATGATGTGGAACGTACGCCGTCGGCGCGGCTGCTCGCCGAAATGCGTCAGACCGGCGAGACCTTTTTTCAGCTCGCCCTGCGCATGTCGAGGCTGCACAAGGATTATTTTCTCGGTCTTTATCCGCCCAACGAGAGGCGGCTGCGCGAATTCGCGGCGGAAGCGCAGGAATCGCTCGAGGCGCAGCGCAATATCGAGGCCGCCGATGACATCGATTTCGACACGTATCTTGCGCACTACCTGGCCGATTGAGCATGTATTTGACATAATCCAACAAGGGATCAGACGCTTTTTCCCTTCAAAGAGTGCCTCAGGTCATTGAGCGCAAGGCTCAAGGCCGGTACGGTGACGTGAATGAGTATTGCGAACCGACTTTCCAGCGAAGATTTGCCCAATTCGCCGCACGCACGGCAATTGCGCACGGGATTTCCGTGGCTGACGTTCGATGGCGAACTCGAGGCTGAGTTCAGACGCCGGAATTTCGACGAGACCCTGCTGCACACCCGCGTGAACCTGTGTCTGGCCATGTTCATCGTGATTGCCTTTTCCGCCATGGATGCGATGGTGTTGGGACCGGATCTCGATCGGATCCCGAGCAGGATCTACATACTCGCAATCATTCCCCTGCTGCTCATTGGCCTGGCGTCGAGTTTTTCGCCGCAGCGTCACCGCATCCATGCACCGCTCACCATCGTCACCATGACCCTCTTCGGCTTGAGTGTGGCGGCCATCCAGATCATCGCCTCGCTCGGCGGCATCTCAATGCTGACTCCTTCGTTGATTCTCAGCATCGTATTCATCTACTTCATGAGCGGCCTGATTTTTTATCACGCGGTCGCCGCGAACGTGATTGTGATGCTCGTGTATCTGGCCGCCGGCACGGCGCTGGTGCTGCCCGGGCGCGAGTTCAGCTACAGCGCCTTGACCATCGTCGCCGCGAACTTGTTCTGCGCGTCGGTCACCTACATGCACGAGAAAACCAGCCGCCTGCGCTTTTTGGAGGCCTGCCTGCTGAGCGAACTGGTGGCGCGGGACGGCCTGACCGGCATCCAGAACCGGCGCATGTTCGATCAGCACATTGAACGAGTCTGGCAGCAGGCGGTGCGCGAGGAAGAGCGCGTCGCGGTGCTGCTCGCGGATGTCGACTGCTTCAAGGATTACAACGATCGGTATGGCCACCAGGCCGGCGATGAGTGCCTGCGCGCGGTCGCGGTTTCATTGAGCCAGTGTGCGCGGCGGCCCTTGGATTTTGTCGCGCGCTACGGCGGCGAAGAGTTTGCAATCGTATTGTACGAAGCCAGCCGCGAGTATGTGGCCGAAGTGCTCACCCGCATTCAGCGCTCCATCGCAGAACTGAATATTCCCCACGAAGCTTCGAAGGTTGCCAGCCGGCTCACGGTGAGCATTGGCGCGGCGTTCGTATTGCCCGCCGCCAACCGCACTCTCGAAGGCTTGATTCAGCTCGCCGATGAGGCCCTGTACTGCGCGAAGGAGGAGGGCAGGAATCGAGTCATCGTGATGGAAGCCGAGTACCACACCATGAGAACGGGCCGCTTCGAGAAGCGCCGCCATCACGTAGACGCATAGATCCCGATCTGCATCTCCTCTCCCTGTCTGCGGCTGGCGCGAAACATGCCTTCGGAGTTGAATTCGATGGCGATTTCTCCGCGTGCGTCGATTGCGATGACGCCTCCCTCGCCGCCCAGGGCGGGCAGTTCCCCGAGAACGACCTCACGCACCGCTTCGCAGATGCTGCGTCCGCCGAAGCGCATTCTCGCGCAGATGTCGTGAGCCACGACTGTGCGAATGAACACCTCGCCATGCCCCGTGGCTGACACGGCACAGGAGCGATCATCTGCATATGTGCCTGCGCCGATGATGGGGGAATCGCCGATGCGTTGATAGCGCTTCCCGGTCATGCCGCCGGTGGAGGTCGCCGCGGCCAGCCGGCCGCGACCATCGACCGCGACGGCCCCGACAGTGCCGATATGCGAAATGGTCAGCGCGGACAGGCCGGCATCTCCGCCGCGAATTCGCTCCAGCTGCATCCAACGCTCCGGGGTATAAAAATAGCTTTGCGGGACAAATGAGAAACCTTGGGCGGCGGCAAACTCTTCCGCACCGCTGCCGGCCAGCATGACCTGTTCGGACTTCTCCATGACGGCGCGCGCGAGCTCCACCGGATTTCGGATGCGGGTAACGCCGCACACCGCGCCGGCTTTCAGGGTGGTTCCGTCCATGATCGAGGCATCCAACTCGTTGCGCCCATCGAGCGTGAAAACGGCGCCCTTGCCTGCGTTGAACAGAGGATTGTCCTCGAGCAGCACCACCGCCCGGGTCACCGCGTCCATGCTCGTGCCGCCGGCCTGCAGTGCCGCGAAGCCGGCGTCGATCGCCTCTTTCAGACCGGCGCGGTACCTGCGTTCCGCATCAGCGGACATTTCGTCGCGCGGCAAGGTGCCGGCGCCGCCGTGAATTGCTATGCCGAACATCGTTTACATTGCTCCTTGCCGTTGCGGAACCGTGACTTCGAGCCCTTCGAACTCCGCCGTGATATGAATCTGACAGCTCAAGCGGCTATTGCCGCGCGGCTCCCATGCGCTCTCCAGCATACCTTCCTCCATTTCCTCGCGGGGTTGCAATCTGGAGAACCATTCCGCATCGACATAGACATGACAGGTTCCGCACGCGCACGCTCCACCGCACAGCGCGAGAATGCCCTGCACGCCGTTTTGCACGGCTGCCTCCATCAATGATATGCCGACCGGCGCCTCTATCACCCGGCGCAAGCCGCCGGGCTCGATGAATGTGATGCGGGGCATTAGGAGCCTGTCGGAGTATTGCGCGTGACAGGCTCCGCGACGGCTTCCTTGAGCGAAAGATTCGCGTCGGCCAATTTCGTCAGGTTCATTCGCGCGCGGTCGGCGATGAGTTTGCGCGCGGCCATGTAATCCTTTGAATGATTGACGGCTTCCACCGCTATCAGTTCGTCGCCTTTGAGGTAACAGACGCTGAAGCTGCGAGAAGCGGGCTCGCCGCGCAATACCTGCCGGTCGTAATCCTGCGACAGCCCGGCGATCAAGAGCTTGTTGTCAAATTGATCGGACCAGAACCAGGGCACGCGGTCGTGGGGAATCTTTCGGTCCAGCAGATTGAGCGCCGCAGTCTTCGACTGCTCGAACGCATTGTCCACCGACTCGATCCGTACGCGCCGCCCGAAGCGCAGCGAGGGGTGGTTGGTGCAATCGCCCGCCGCAAAGATCGCCTCGTCTTCGGTGCGGCAGTACTCATCGACGAGGATGCCGTCGTTGCATGGCAATCCGGCATCGCTCGCCAGCGTGGTGCTGGCAACGGCGCCCACGCCGACGATGAGCGCGTCCGCGGCCGTCTCGCTGCCGTCGGCGCAGACCACACGCTCCACGCGCCCAGCGCCCTCGAGGCGGGTAACCCGCATATTGCACAAAATGTGAATGCCCTGCGCGCGATGTTCCTGTGCAAAGAACTCAGAAACGCTCGGCGCCACCACACGATTCATGACTCTGTCGGCGAGCTCCAGGACTGTGACTTCACAGCCCATGTGGCGGCAGGTCGCGGCGGTTTCAAGGCCGATGTATCCGCCCCCGATGATGACCACCCGTGAACCGGGTTTGATGGCCGCACGAATGGGGGTCACGTCCGCGACGGTGCGTAAATAGTGCTGGCCGGCAAGATCCGCTCCCGGGCAGGTCAGGCGGCGCGCCGTGGCGCCGAGGCACAACAACAACCGGTCGTACGTCAGCGCTTCGCCGTTGTCGAGTTCCACCCGGCGTGCGCGCGGGTCCAGCGTCATGGCCCTGGAGCCCAGCTTCAGTTCGATCCGATGTTCGTCGTAGAAGGCGCGGTGGCGAAACAGCAGCCGTTCGGCCGTCAGCTCGCCCGACAGATACTTTTTGGACAACGGTGGCCGCTGATACGGGAGCGCCGGTTCGTCGCAGATCAACAACAGTCGGCCCGCGAAGCCCTCTCGCCGTAGCGTGTCGACGGCCTGAGCCCCGGCCTGCCCGCCGCCTACAACCACGATTGTGGAGATCATTGTGTGCCCTCGACAGAATCGTAATAGTATTACCCAGACGGCCTAAGACCGGAGTCTAGAATGAAATTGATTACCGCGATCATCAAACCCTTCAAGCTGGATGACGTGCGCGCCGCCCTGTCCGAGATCGGGGTCTCCGGCATGACTGTGACGGAGGTCAAGGGATTCGGCCGGCAACGCGGGCACACTGAGCTGTACCGTGGCGCTGAGTACGTGGTCGATTTCGTGCCGAAGACCCGCATCGAGGTCGCGGTCAAGAACGAGCTGGTCGATCAGGTGATGGAGGCCATCGTCGGGGCTTCGAAAACAGGGAAGGTAGGGGATGGCAAGATTTTCGTTACCGACATCCTGCGGGTTCTGCGCATTCGCACCGGCGAGAGTGATAACGCCGCCCTGTAATCCTTTCGCCGAATGAGACTCTCCGACGGCGGATGCCTGATCGCATTCACCGTCCTGACCGGTGCGATCCTGCCGGCCTTTGCAGCCAAGCTTACGGACAAGCAACACACTCGCATCGCGGAACCCCGGCCGGCCGACGTTCCCAGCGACGCAGCACTGGAAGCGGCGGGAGCCATCATCGGTACGGTGGAAATCGCCACCCGCAACATCTTCGACGAGGGCGATGCGCGCGAAAGCAACGGCCTGTTCCGGCTGGCAAACGATTTGCACATCCGTACCAAGCACGCCACCATTCAAGCGCAGCTACTGTTCGCCAGCGGCGATAAATATCTCGCGCGCAAGCTCGCCGAAACCGAACGGGTGCTGCGCCTCCTGCCCTATGTGTACGACGCCCGCATCGTGCCGGTGCATTACGCCGACGGCAAAGTCGATATCAAGGTCATTACCAACGATGTTTGGACCCTGAGTCCCGGCATCTCCGTCTCCCGCTCGGGCGGCACCAACGACAGCAAATTCAACCTGCAGGACACCAATTTCCTGGGCTGGGGCAAGACTCTGCAGATATCGCGTGGCAGCACGGTGGATCGCACCAGCAATACCGTGGGGTGGACCGACCCCAATGTGCTGGGGTCCCGCTGGACATCGGCGGCCACTTACTCGGATTCCAGCGACGGTTCACAGCGCGCCGTGCTGGTGGCGCATCCCTTTTATTCGCTGGATGCGCCTTGGAGCACGAAAATATCGGCGATCAGCTTCGATCGCACGATCTCGCGCTACGACTTGGGGGAAATCGTCGATCAATTCAGCGACAGCGAACGTTCCTACGAGCTGAGCGGCGGCATATCCAGCGGCTTGGTCGACGGCTGGACCAAGCGCTGGACCTTCGGCATGCGCTACGACCGCAACCTGTTCTTGCCGGCGCCGATCACGACGGTGCCCGCAAAGATTCTGCCGCCCGATAGAACCCTGTCTTACCCCTTCACCGGGTTCGACATTCTGCAGGATGCCTACAAGAAAATTGGCGATGAAAATCAGATCGGCCGCGCCGAAGATTTATATTTCGGCACCGAGGTGAGCGGCGAAATTGGCTATTCCAGCGATGCATTCGGCGCGGACCGCGACGCCGTCATGTTGAGCGCCAAGGCACTGCATGGGTTCGAACTGCCCAGCCAGCAGCAGCTGTTCCTGGCCGGCGATTTCGCCTCGCGCATCGAGCAGGGGCATCCGCGCAATTTGATTGCGGACGCCGCCGCCAAATACTATTGGCGATGGCGTGAAAATTATCTGCTCTATGCAGCGCTGTCGGGAACCACGACGTATAAGCTGGATCCCGAAATGCAGCTTCTGCTCGGCGGGGACAATGGTCTTCGCGGCTACCCCCTGCGCTTCGAGTCGGGAACGTCGCGGGCGCTGTTCACGGTGGAGCAGCGCTTCTTCACCGATTGGTACCCGTTTCGTCTGGTTCGTGTGGGCGGCGCCGTGTTTGCCGACGTCGGGCGGACCTGGGGCACCGGCGTCATCGGCAACAGCGATCCGGGATTGCTGAAAGACGTGGGGTTTGGATTGCGTTTGGGCAATACCCGCTCAGGTTTGGGAAACGTTTTGCACGTCGATTTCGCATTTCCGTTGAGCGACGTCGCGGGGATACAGAGGTTCCAATTTCTGGTGCAAACGATGCAGAGCTTCTAGGGCGCCTGCTCTAAGTTTGCGCCGCCTTGCGGCGCCGCGAGATCAGCCACAGAACACCGAAGCACACGGCGAAGTTCAGCGCCCACCACCACAGCTGCCGGGCATTATTTTTGTTATCGGGGGCGGCGGCGGAGGCGATAGCCAACGTGCCCTTGAGACTCTCGCGCTCGGCTCCTTGGCTTATCTGAAATTCCACTGCGGCTGCTCCGGGCAGCGTCAGGTCCTTCGTCTGCAGCAAGTAGCTTCCGTCGGTTTCGGCGGTGGTGGCATGCGCCGTTCCGCGCAACACAATGGTGATGAGCGCGTCGCGCACCGGGGCATTATCGACCAGCCGGCTGACATGAATGCTCATCCTATCGTCGTGCACCACGCCTACCGCCAATAGATCGGCCGATCGGCCTTCCACGCGCGATGGGGCGGGTGCGTCGGTGGGCACATCGGCAGCCCACGCCGCCGCCGCGGCCAACACCAGAAACGAGATCAACCGAGGAGCCTGTCTGAGCATGATCAAAGCATGGCGCCCAGTACGCCCATGACCGTGCCGGCAATGCTCGAGAGCACGCCGAACACCGGGAAGAACGCCTTGCGCGCCAAAAAATACAGGGAGCAGAGCACCAATCCCAGTTCCAGCAATCCTTCACCGATGTCGAAACGCAGTGCGCGGCGCTCTTCAAGCTTGGTCTCCTCATCCTTGGCGTGCGCATCCTCTTGAATCTTTTCCGCGTCCGACGCGTACTTGGCGCGGGCGGCCTCCAGCTTGTGCACGACAGGCTCGGTCTTGGTCGCATCCGCGCCTAAGGATTGCAGCAGCGCCAGCGCCACCTCTTCGGTGTTTTCGCGGACTTTCTTCGCTTGATAGTAGCTCCACTGATCGTTCGACTCGGTACGGTGGATGACGGCTTGCGTATGCGCGCGGTGCGAGGCAATCGTCACCACCGACAACAAGATGCCGACGACACCCACTAAAATGCCGACGCGCCGGGTATTGGGGTCGGCAGCGTGTTCCGGCGTAACTTCAATTTCAGGCATGCGACTTGAATATCCTTAAGGCTTGTTTCACTGATCATTCGACTCGGGATTTTTCGGCCGTCATTCAGCGGTAATGGGTGCATGCCGCGGTTGTGCGGCGACGCGCGCCATCCACGCGCGGATCTTAGGATAGCCGTCGAGCGATATGCCGCCTTCGGGCGCTACATGGGTATAGGCGTAAAGCGCGATATCCGCCAGCGTGAAGCGATCCGCCACCAGGAACTCCCGATGTTCGAGTCCCCGCTCGAGCACCGCGAGCGCCTCGTGTGCCTTGTCGATTTTCTCGGTCAAGCGATCACCCAGTTCTGCCGGCGTCTTGCCCAAAGAATTCACCCAGAATCGAGCAGTGCCCGCATTCGGTTCCAGGTTGTACTGTTCAAAACACAGCCATTGCCAGAGATTTGCCCGCTGCCACGCATCATTGGGCAGCAGCTCCGAGCCCTCCGCCAGAAAGCTGATGATGGCGTGACTCTCGGCCAGAAATCCGCGCCCCGGAACCTCCAACAGAGGAATTCTGCCGTTGGCATTTTTCGCCAGAAATTCCGGCGTTCGGGTCGCACCTTGAGTGATGCTCATTTGCACCAACCGATACGGGATGTTCAGGTACTTGGCCGTTAGCCGAACCTTGTAGCCATTGCCGGACGGCAGATAGTCGTAGAGCGTGTACTGCATAATCACTTGATCACATGTAAGCGTGGATTGCCGCGCGCAATGCCGAGAACACCGCTGCGCACCACTTCGATGATATCGCCGAATGCGCCCATGTTGGCGATGAATTCCCCGATCTCGTATTCCGTGCTGGCGAGTTCGACCACATAGCTCGACGGATTGGGCGCCAGCACCTTGCCGCCGGCGCGGCGCACCAGCGCGGCGGCGGATTCGAGGTGTTGCGCCGAAATCTGCAATTTGATCAGCAGCAACTCGCGCGCCAGATGATCGCCGCTGGTCATGTCTTCGACGCCGACGACGTCGACCAGTTTCAGGAGTTGGGCGTTGATCTGCGCTATGACGGCGTCGGATCCGCTGGTGACCAGCGTGACCCGAGAAACCGTGGGGTCGTTCGTGGGGGCGACCGACAACGACTCGATGTTGTACCCGCGGGCGGAAATCAAACCGGTCACGCGCGTCAGCGCGCCGGCCTCATTCTGCAGCAGTATCGCGATCACGTGGCGCATGGCAGCAGGATACGGGAGCACGGCACTTGGACGCCAGGAGCCTGTGAGCTCCAAAACTGCTAGTCTTTCGCCGTGAACGAGCGTTACGAATTGTCGGGCCAAGCCGCCCATCCGCTGGCCGGTGCCGTGATGACCGGCGCGGACATGCTCGTCCAGGTATTGGCTGACGAGGGTGTCGATACCATCTTCGGTTATAGCGGCGGCGCCGTATTGCCGATCTACGACGCGGTGTTTCGCTACAACCAGGAGCACGATCCGGCCATGCCCCTCATCGTGCCTGCCAACGAGCAAGGCGCCGGGTTCATGGCGGCGGGCTACGCCCGCGCCAGCGGCAGAGTGGGCGTGGCCTTGGTCACGTCCGGCCCCGGAGCCACCAATACCGTCACACCGGTGCGCGACAGCTTGGCCGATTCGGTGCCTATCGTGGTGATTTGCGGTCAGGTGCCGACGACGGCGATCGGCACAGACGCGTTTCAAGAGGCGCCCGTGCCGAGCATCATGGGAGCGGTGGCCAAGCATGTGTTTTTGATCACAGATCCCACCAGGCTGGAAGCCACTGTGCGCACCGCCTTTGAGATCGCGCGCACCGGCCGCCCGGGCCCGGTGGTGCTCGATGTGCCGAAGGACGTGCAGAATTGGAAAGGCGTGTTTCATGGTTCGGGACGCTTGAGCATTCCGGGCTACCGGCAGCGAATGAACCGGCTGGAGGCTGCCAAGCTGCCGGAGTCTGCGTGTGCTGCTTTTTTTGCGGCGTTGAGCGCCGCAAAGCGGCCGCTGATTTATGCGGGCGGGGGCGTGATCAACGGCGGCGCCGCCCAGGTGCTGCGCCAGTTCTCGAATGAGTATCGGATTCCCGTCGTCACCACGTTGATGGGGATAGGCGCTGTGGATACCACCGACACTCTATCCATGCGCATGCTTGGCATGCACGGTACCGCTTTCGCCAACTACGCCGTCGATGACTGCGATTGTTTGCTCACGTTGGGCGCGCGTTTCGATGATCGGGTGGCGGGCAACGTTGCCAAATTTGCCGGCCGGGCCAAGTTTATCGCGCACTTCGACATCGACGCCTCCGAGATCGACAAGGTCAAACGGGTGAATTGGAGTCACGTGGGAGTAATGGCCGACGCACTGCTCGGATTGCTTCGCTATGGCAGGGAAAAGGGCTTTCAGCGGGACTGGTCGGCGTGGCATCGGCACTGCGATGAGCTGCGCGTCAAACATGCCATGAACTACGATCGCGACAGCGCATTCATTCAGCCGTACTACGTGATCGAGGAGATCAATCGCCTGACCCGCGGCGAGGCCATCATTACCACCGGCGTCGGCCAGCATCAGATGTGGGCGGCGCAGTATTTTGATTTCCGCAGTCCGCGGCTATGGCTGACTTCGGGCAGCATGGGCACCATGGGCTTCGGCTTGCCCGCCGCGATCGGCGCGCAGTTTGCGCGGCGCGATCGGTTGGTCATCGATATCGATGGCGATGCCAGCATCCGCATGAATATCGGCGAACTGGAGACGGTCACCACTTATGACCTGCCGCTCAAGGTGGTCGTGCTCAACAATTTCGGCGATGGCATGGTCAGGCAGTGGCAGAAGCTATTCCACAAGGGCCGCTTGAGCGCCAGTGACAAGAGCCTGCATACCAAGGATTTTATCAAGGCAGCCATGGCCGACGGATTCAAATATGCCGTGCGCCTCGATCGGAAGGCCGACGTGCCGCGAGTCGTCTCAGAGTTCATCGGGTTCGAAGGACCTGCATTTCTGGAGGTCATCATCGACCGCGACGCCGGCGTCTATCCGATGGTGGGCCCCGGACAGGGTTACCGCGAAATGATCACGGGCGATTACATTGCGTCGCGCACGCATGTCGAGACTAAGACACCGGACGAATCGGAGATGTTCTAGGGCCTCGCGCGCCGTGAGGTTGGCGGATGCGCATGGGCTGGGGGATGGGATGCTTCAAGGCAACAAAGCGCAGTTGCCTTGAAGCTTCCCATCCCCTATTCCTTGAGTTGGACCGCGCAACGTCACGTGCGGGAGGGTGCCTCCAGCACCGCCGGTAGCATCGGGTGTCGTGATGCTGATCGGTACGAGCACCCGCCGCTACCACTTGTCGACATTCGGCATGGTGTTCCAGGGCGCTGCGGGCGCCAACGCCGTGCCCTTCTGCAGCAATTCGATGGAGACCAGGTCCGGTGAGCGAACGAAGGCCATGCGGCCGTCGCGCGGCGGCCGGTTGATGGTCACGCCGTGATCCATCAGGCGCCGGCAAGCGTCATAGATATTATCGACCGCATACGCCAAATGCCCAAAGTTGCGGCCGCCGGAATAGTCTTCCGGGTCCCAGTTGTGCGTCAGCTCGACCTGCGCCTCTTCGTCACCGGGAGCGGCCAGAAAGACCAGGGTATAACGCCCTTGCGGATAGTCTTTACGCGATAATTCCTTGAGACCGAGCGCGTCGCGGTAGAACTGCAGCGATTGCTCGATGTCCGTCACCCGTACCATCGTATGTAAATATTTCATGGGCTCGTCCCTCGTGAAACTCGCGAATCTGGAGTAACGCATGCATAAAAGCAAACTAGCTGGATTCATGATCGATTGCCAAAGCCCACCGGGCCCAGCGTTTCTGTGTGGTCCGCGCAACGTCGAGGGATTTCGACGCCAAGGCCTCGGAATGGAGCTAGGCGTTGTTTTGTTACCAATATGCGACAGATTTGACATAGTGCAGCAATATTGAATTAAAAAGCGTTAACTCTTGGATTTTTCTATACAAACGCCTATTATAGAGTCAACGAAACGGTTCGTGTTTTTGCCAGCGTTACATACTTGCAACACTGGACGACACCAACAAGGTCGAGCGTTTTGGCACTCTTGTGCGGCGTATCTGCCACTTTAGGACGTGTAGGGTTGTTACCCGGCACCTGTTCCACTGAAAATTCCCCGGCTGGCCCGGGGATTCTTTTTTAAATTCCGCGACGTTAGGACCGCAATCGCTTAAATTCGCTGGGCCGATACTCACACAGGTCCCCCAGTGAAGAACCTCTATCGCTCGCTGTATTTCCAGGTCCTGGTGGCCATTGCCCTCGGCGTGCTGCTCGGTTACTTCTATCCCGAGACCGGCGCCAAGATGAAGCCCTTGGGCGACGGCTTTATCAAGCTCATCAAAATGCTGATTGCACCGGTGATCTTTTGCACCGTGGTGATGGGAATCGCCGGTGTCGAGGACATGAAAAAGGTCGGCAAGACCGGTGGCTTGGCCCTGATTTATTTCGAGGTGATGAGCACCATCTCGCTCATCCTCGGGATGGTCGTGGTCAATCTCTTGCGGCCGGGCAGCGGCATGAACGCCGATCCGCACACCCTGGACACCGGACCGCTCAAGGATTACACGGCCCCCGGCAAGCTGCAGTCCGTGACCGACTTTGCGCTCAACGTCATTCCGACCCAGTTCGCCGACGCCTTCGCCAAGGGCGAAATCCTGCAGATTCTATTGATCGCCATCCTATTCGGGTTTGCATTGCAGCAGCTCGGACCGCGCGGCGCCTTCATGGTGAGCTTCATCGATTCATTCTCCCAGGTGATGTTTTGGATCGTCGGCGTGGTGATGCGGCTGGCGCCCATCGGTGCGTTCGGCGCCATGGCATTCACCATCGGCAAGTACGGTTTTCACTCGCTGGTCTCCTTGGGCGCTCTGATGGGCAGCTTCTACGCGACCTGCCTACTGTTCATTTTCGGGGCGTTGGGATTGGTCGCGCGCCTGCACGGCTTTAGCATTTGGCGCTATCTCAAGTACATCAAAGACGAGCTGCTCATTGTGCTCGGCACATCGTCTTCGGAAACCGTGCTGCCGAGAATGATGGCCAAGCTGGAAAAACTGGGCGCGAGCAAGCCGGTGGTCGGCCTGGTGATCCCGGCCGGATATTCATTCAATCTCGACGGCACCTCGATCTACCTGACCATGGCGGCCCTGTTCATCGCGCAGGCTACGAACACGCCGATGAATGTGTTCCAGCAACTCGCGCTGCTGGCGGTTTTGTTGTTGACGTCCAAGGGTGCCGCGGGTGTGACCGGCAGCGGCTTCATCGTGCTGGCCGCGACCCTCTCAGCGACGGGTACGCTGCCGGTTGCCGGCCTCGCGCTGATCTTAGGGATAGATCGCTTCATGTCCGAAGCGCGCTCGCTCACCAATGTGATCGGCAACGGCGTCGCCACCCTGGTCGTCGCGAAGTGGACCGGCGAATTGGACGTCGCCAAAATGAACCGCGAGCTGCAGGGAACGACTCTTGAAGCCGTGCCTCGACTCGAGCCCTCGCATTGATGAACGTCAAGGATGGATTTACCGATTCAATCGGCAACACCCCACTGATCCGGCTGCGCTGCTTCAGCGAGGAGACGGGCTGCGAGATATTGGGAAAGGCCGAGTTCATGAATCCCGGGGGGTCGGTGAAGGATCGTGCGGCGAAATGGATCGTGTTGGATGCTGAACGCCGCGGCACGTTGAAACCGGGCGGCACCGTGGTTGAAGGCACGGCGGGCAATACCGGCATCGGTCTTGCGCACGTGTGCAATGCGCGGGGCTACAAGTGCGTCATCGTCATGCCCGACAATCAGGCCGCCGAGAAGTATCAGATTATCGAAGCGCTGGGCGCGCAGCTGCGCAAGGTCCCGGCGGTGCCCTACAGCAATCCGAATCAGTACCAAAAAGTGGCCGGCCGCCTGGCCCAAGAGTTGCCCGGCGCCATCTGGGCCAATCAATTCGACAACACGGCGAATCGCGACGCGCATTTTGAGTCCACCGGTCCAGAGCTGTGGCGCGACACGGATGGAAAAATCGACGCCTTCTGTGCCTCAACCGGCACCGGTGGAACGCTGGCGGGCATTGCTCGATACCTGAAATCGCAGTCCCGCGCAGTGCGCATCGTGCTGGTCGATCCTCCGGGCAGCGCTTTGTATCATTACATCAAGGACGGCGAACTGAAATCCGACGGCGGTTCATCGATCACCGAGGGCATCGGCACCGGACGTGTGACGGACAATCTCCAAGGCGCGCCGATCGATGATGCGCTGCGCATAACGGACGCGGAGACCATGCGCTTCGTGTATCGGCTGCTGCGCGAAGAGGGCTTGTTGTTGGGCAGCACCGCCGGAATCAATGTGGCCGCCGCAGTCGCCCTGGCGAAACAAATGGGCCCCGGCCACACCATCGTCACCATTCTGTGTGACGGCGGCGCGAAGTATCAGTCGCGGTTGTTCAACCCGGCGTGGGTGGCGGAGCGCGGGTTTCTCGAAGCGATCGCCTGATCGCGGCGATACCTGTCAGGCCGACTGCGAAACTTCGGCCGGCAGGGCGCTGTTGAACCACGCGAGCGACGCGTGCAAGGACACGACTTCCCCCACGATCAACAGCGCCGGGGACCGAACATTCGAAGCTGCCGTCGCCTCCGCGATGGTGGCCAGCGTGCCGGTCACGACGCGCTGATCCTGCAAGGTGCCCTGGACCACGACGGCGGCCGGCAAGGAGGTGGGCGCGCCGTGCGCCACGAGCTGGGCCGCGATCTGCTCCACGCGCGCGAGACCCATGTAGAACACGGCAGTGATTCCGGTCCTGGCCAGTGCCCGCCAATCGGGTTGCCGTCCGTCCTTATCCGCGTGTCCGGTCACGAACGTCACGCTATGCGCGTAGTCCCGATGGGTCAGCGGTATGCCCGCGTATGCCGCGCATCCGGCCGCGGCGGTCACGCCGGGGATCACCGAAAAGCTGATCTGCGCCTTGGCCAATGCCTCCAATTCTTCGCCTCCGCGCCCGAAGACAAAGGGGTCGCCGCCCTTCAAGCGCACCACGCGTTTGCCTTGAAGCGCGTGCTCGATCAACAGCGCGTTGATCTCTTCCTGCGTGCTGCCGATGCCGCCGGCGGCCTTACCCACGCAAATTCGTGCGGCGTCGCGCCGCGCCATGTCCAGTACGCCCTCCGGCACCAGACGATCGTACAAAATGACATCGGCGTCTTGCAGTGCCCGCAGCGCTTTTAGTGTGAGGAGTTCCGGATCTCCCGGTCCTGCGCCCACCAGCGTCACCTCGCCTGCGCTGCGCTGCGCGGTCGACGCTCTTGCCAGCAACCGTTGCGCGACGGCCTGCGCACCGTGAGCGTCGCCATCGATGAAACGCCGAGCCGCCGCACCGTCCACGATATTTTCGAAGAACCGCCGCCGTTCGCCGGTGTTGCGCAAGCGCCGGCGGGCGCTGTGCCGCAGAGCTCGAAGCCACAGCGCCAGTTCACCGATTTTTTTCGGGATCGCGGCCTCCAGCCGTTCGCGTAAGCGGCGGGCCAATACCGGTGATGTGCCTCCCGTCGAAATCGCGACCAGCACCGGGTCACGATCGATGATGGCGGGTACGATGAAGCGCGAGGCTTCGCGATCATCGACCACGTTGACGGGAATGCCGCGCGCTTCGCTCAAAGAAGCGATCCAGCGATTCACTGCGCGGCGCGAGGTGGCCACGATGACGAGACGCGCGCCATCGAGATCATCGGGAACGAATTCGCGAAGCCTTAATTTGATCTTGCCGCCTGCGGCTCGTTCCTGAAGCTCAGGAAGAACGTCGGGCGCAACCATGGTGATGAGTGCGCCGCTGCGCTCGAGCAGCGCCACTTTGCGCAACGCCACCTCGCCGCCGCCGACCACGAGCACTCGCTGCGCGTTGAGGTCGAAGAAAACCGGAAAGTAGTTCATTTGGAAAATCCTACCTGCGGGCGCGGGTGCAAGCCGCACTCACGGGATTCGCTGCGCTCCCACCACCATCGTCCCGACCGTTGGTCGTCGCCGGGCTGCACGGCACGCGTGCACGGCGCACAGCCGATACTGGGGAACCCCTTGTCATGCAAGGAATTGTAGGGCAATCGTTTGCGGCGGATGTACTCCCAAATGTCCTTCTCCGTCCACTCCAGCAGCGGACTGACCTTTTGTAAACCGTATTCGCCGTCCCAGGCCACGGGCGCCGCCATGGCACGACTGGGCGACTGGCCGCGCCTGATGCCCGTGACCCAGGCGCCCCGGCCGGAGACTGCGCGCCGGAACGGTTCCACTTTGCGAATGGCGCAGCATCCGCGGCGCTGATCGATGCCGTCGCGAAATCCGTTGATGCCATTCGCGCCGACCCAGCCCTCCAGATCGGCCGCGTGCGGATAATAGATGCGCAACGCGCGGCCGTACCGCTGTTGTACGCGCTCGATCAGATCGTACGTCTCGGGGTAGAGGCGCCCGGTGTCGATGCTGAAGATCTCAATCTCGGACAGGGTGGTCGCGCTCGGCGATCCCCAAATGAGATCGGTGAGGACCATCGACTCTGGACCTAAGCTATTGGCATAGCACAGATTTTTGAATTCTGCGAGCGCCGACTCAAGTTGCGAAACGCTGTCCTGCGCGCGCGCCTGCAATGCTTTCGAGAGCTCGAACATCGTAGGACTATAGGACCAGGCCCACTTTCGCAAAACGAACTCCGAAGCATGAGTACATGCCTATTCGTGATGCGCCTTAAACCATTATGCTGTGCCCGCGGTACTTAACTTAAAGCTACAAGGCCGAGATGAAATTCCAGCAATTGCGCTACCTCGTAGCGGTCCACGAGAACGGATTGAACATCACCGCCGCCGCGCGGCAACTGCATACCTCGCAGCCCGGCGTCAGCCGCCAGCTCAAATTGCTGGAAGAAGAGCTCGGTTTTCAACTGTTCGAGCGCGAGGGCCGGGCGCTCACGCGCACCACCGCCGCCGGTGAGGAGATCATTTCGCGCGCGAGCAGCATCTTGCGTGAAATGCAGAATATCCGCCGCACGTCGGCGGAGTTGCGCAAGGCCGACGGCGGCACGCTGTCGATCGCCACCACGCACACGCAGGCCCGTTACGTGCTGCCGCAGGTGATTCGTGAGTTTCGGCTCAAGTATCCGAAGGTGCGCCTGCATTTGCATCAGGGCACGTCCGAACAGATCGCGGAAATGGTCGCTCGCGATCGAGTCGACTTCGCGATTGCCACCGGCTCGGAAGAATTATTCCCGCACTTGGTGCGCCTGCCCGTCTACCACTGGCATCGGGCGGTGGTCGTGCCGCGCGGCCACCCGCTGGCATCCGCGGGAAAGCTGACGCTGAAGAAGTTGGCCGAATACCCGATCGTGACTTACGTGTTCAGCTTCTCCGGTCGATCGTCGCTGCCGGCCCTGTTTGAAACAGCCGGCCTGTCCTTGGATGTGGCATTGACCGCGCGTGACTCGGACGTGATCAAGACCTATGTGCGCATCGGCTTGGGCGTCGGCATTCTGGCCCGCCTGGCGATGGACCCGGTGGCCGATGCCGATTTGGTGGTGCTGGATGCCTCCCACCTGTTCGAGGGGCATACCACCTGGATCGGATTTCGCCGCAGCGCGCTGCTGCGCGCCTATATGTATGAATTCATCGAGCTGCTGGCGCCTCATCTGCCGCGCAGACTGGTGCGCGAGGTCGAAAAACTGGACACCCAGGAAGATGTCGACAAGGTTCTGAAGGATCTGGTCATTCCGTTGCGCGACATGCCGTGATCGCATATGCAGATGACCGGATGGTAGTTCAGGTGCCTAGCCCAGCCCGCTAGCCTGATGCCCGCCGATGTTGCGGCAACTCAAGCTGGGGAAGGCCGATGGACAGACCGGGGAGACGCTTCGCGCGCGAATACACTTGGTTCGCGTTGGCGCTGATCGCAATATTACTGGGCTCCGCGGCGCGAGCGGCGGCCGCGGATGAACCCGGTCCCGGCCGTAAAAAGCCCACCACCGAGGAACTCGAGCAGCGCATCGCGACACTCGAGCAAAAATTGGAGGCGCAGCAGCAGGCGATAGCGGCCCTGCTGCAGTCGCAGCAATCCCTGCTCGCTCAGCGAGCTGAAGCAGCGCCGGCCGGCGCCGCGCGTGAAGCGCCTGCGGCTGCGCCGCCGCCGGCCGTTGCGCCGCCGGCCGCTCCCGCTGCAACCGCCGCAACTGCGGCAGCCGCCGCGCAGCACCCCGTGACGGAACAGCAGGCGGGATCCGCCACGCAGTCCAACCCGCAAATTTTCGCAGGCCCCGGCGGATTTTCGTTCCAATCAGCGGACGGCGCGAATCAGATTCGTTTCCATGGTGAGTTCGATTTCGATGGGCGCTTTTACAACGACGAATTGACGCCGGACGGCTCTCGCAGTACCTGGCTATTGCGCCGCGCGCGGCCCATCCTCGAAGGCACTTTCGCGAATATCTTCGACTTTCGCTTCAATCCGGACTTCGCCGGCGGCAAGACCGTCATTCAGGATGCATTCGTTGCGGCGCGCTTCAATCCATTGTTCGTCGTGACCGCCGGCAAATTCAAAGAGCCCTTTGGCCTCGAGCGGTTGCAGTTGTCGCCCAACAATCGATTCATCGAATTGGGTCTGCCCAGCGATCTGGTGCCGAACCGCGATCTCGGCCTGCAGGTCTCGGGAACCTATGTTTATCCGACCGGCACGCTGACCTATCAAGTCGGCTACTTCGACGGTGTGACCGACGGCAACAGCACCGATGCGAACAGTTCGGCGGATGTCGACAACAACGACAAGAAGGACTGGGTGGCGAGATTGTTCGCGCAGCCGTTCCTGCGAACAGACTCGGTGTTTCGATATCTGGGCGCGGGAATTGCGGTCAGCTACGCCAATCAGGTGGGGAGTGCCGCCAACACGCTGCTGACGTCCTACAAAACGGAAACTCAGCGCAGTTTCTTCAGCTACGACGCCGCCACGACCGCGTCCGGTGCGACGATCGCGAACGGCGAGCGCCTGCGCATATCGCCTCAGGCATACTACTACTATAAGCGCTTCGGTCTGCTCACCGAGTATGTCAGCGAATCGCAAGACGTGTCGCGCACCTTCGGCACGGGCGCCAACGCGCTCACCCGCCGCGCGCGGTTAAAGCCGGACAGCTGGCAAGTGGGGACAACATTTCTGATGACGGACGATGAGGCGACATTTGGGACGGTGGTGCCTAAACGGCCCTTTGCGCTCGACCAGCCGGGCTGGGGCGCGCTCGAGTTCGCCGCGCGCGTCAGTCAATTGAAACTCGATTCTGCGACGTTCTTCACGCCGGCCGGCGCCGGCGCTGATTGGTTCGCCGATCCCAGCGCCCAAGCCGGCGAGGCGACGGCCTGGACTGTGGGATTGAATTGGTATCTGACCCAGAATGTGGCTTGGTATCTCAATTACACCAAGACGAATTTCGACGGCGGCGCGCCGGATGGCAAAGACCGCGCGGATGAGAGCGCGTTTTTCACGCGATTCCAGGTGGCGTTCTAAAATGTCGCCGCGTAACAGGTCACGCCTGCGCGCAATACTCAGACAGGCGCCCGGACCTGCGGCGATCCTTGCAATCGCGCTGCTGATGGTCGGGCTGGCCGCGGCTAGCTCATCTCCGGCGGCCACGGTCAAACTGCTGAATGTCTCCTACGATCCGACGCGCGAGCTCTACGAGGAGTACAACAAAGCGTTTGCCGTGTATTGGAAGGGCAAGACCGGCGACACCGTCATCGTCAACCAAAGCCACGGTGGGTCAGGAAAGCAGGCCCGTTCGGTGATCGACGGCCTCGAAGCCGATGTGGT
>Ga0193726_1000365_pt1 | contig 51672 bp, 46 predicted proteins | sample H2c1metaG_FD_144928 | JGI IMG/M metagenome (GOLD analysis project Ga0193726, IMG submission 144928) | Soil microbial communities from a riparian zone of the East river system, Colorado, United States - H2c1 | ecosystem: Environmental > Terrestrial > Soil > Riparian zone | place: USA: East River... | reverse complement strand
GACATCGAACATCGCCGCAGCGTCAGGCGTCCAATCTCACGCCTTATCTCACGATGCACCCGCATCGATGCGAACGCGGAGTCCACTCGGCGTTACATCTGTTCGCGGATTCGAATGCACCGCACACTCCCCAGGCGGCCTCAGAAACGGCGGTTTGACTTCCGCCGCTCCAGTTCCGAGGGAGACGCCGAGGGCTATGCCGGCTTTCGTGCTTTTTCGCGACGTCGGACGTCTCCGTTGGGGTAACCGGCCGCCGATGAGAGCGAGCGACCGTGCCGGGTGGACTTCCACCCGAAGGCGAGACCCCCTCGGATGATCGCGGAAGGGCGCTTGGCGATCCTGGTGAAACGGGGGTCTCGGGCGCTTGAGGCACAGTGTATGGAGTCGATGGATTGAAGGTCGGCGGCGGCTGTGGCGGGGGTGGGGCGGTATAAAGCGGTTGTGCATGTGCGATCGCTACGCTGAAGAAGGCCACCCATCCGGCCACGAAAAACCTCGCCAGCGCCATTCGCTCAAATCTCGTGGTTTGCATCGCGGTCTCCTTCGAGCCGACGTATCGGCCCAACCCCTTTGGATTGACAACACGACTATCGATACTGCGGTTCCAGCGGGAAGTAGCCGACATCGAACATCGCCTGCCTGGATGTCCGCTGACGCTACGCCGATCTGCTGAACCCAAGATCGTCTTCGATCACGGCGGTTGGCCCGATCGGCACTTGCCCCGGATTTGCCAGATTGAGCTTGCGAAACACGATCTTGTCGCGCCAGACCTTACGAATGAAATCTTCGAAAACTTGAATGGTCAACTGCTCACCAGGACACCGTCGGTAACCAAAGCCGAACGGAGCGAAGCCGGCATAGTCGCAAACCGGAAGACTCTTCCCTCCGACAACGCCGAAAACAGTGCCGAAGCCGCTATTCGTGACGGTAGCCTTGCGTCCATCCTTAACCTCGAAATTCGTGATCTCAAATGGGCAGCGCGCCAGGCCGATCTGCTGGCATTTGTCTTCCGTAATCTGAGCGCTGGTCGGGACGCTGAGATACCGCTGCGGATCGAAAGCATTCGGCTCCTTCCAGTGAACCGGATCCAGGCTGGTACTCGTGTGGGGTGTGCTGATGTAGCTATGGCGTTCCATGGGAAAGCCAAACCTTTGCTGTGGCGATGCGCCATAGGCGCTTGTTCTGGCATCGTGGATGGCCGAGATACTTCCTCCATTCGGCGAGATAACGCGGAACAATTCCATGACGAACAATTCCAGCGGCGTGAAGGGTGCGCTGTCGGCGTTTTCGAAATTTGCGCTCATCGTCTTTTGATACGACGCCCGCACAGCCGTATCGCCGCCATCTTCGGATAACCGCGACATGATCCCGAAGATGGAATTGCCCCATTGGCTCAGCGCCACGAAATTGTGGAAACACTCGAACACGACGTCTTTCTTCGCAAAGTGGCGGCCGTCTCCCGCGTTCTTCAGCCAATACCAGGCTATGGTCTTTTCGGGATTCTTGATTTTGCCGCTCTCAATGTCGGCGAGTCGATCGTCGATCCATGATTTCAGAAAGTCGAGGCGTTCACGGACTATCATGTAGTTGTCGTACGTGATCGGCAGGAGCGGATTTCTGTAAGCCAGAACCGTGTTGAATGCTTCCCCGATCTGCCGCACTTCGAAGGGAATAGCGTCTCCGGTCACTCCAAGGTGAAGGTCCCAATAGAGGTCGAAATAATAGTCAAGGTAATGCCGCATGAACGGCTTGTTGGCGAATTTCTGGTCCAGGAGATTGTCAAAGAAAGCAACGACCTTGGCGCTGTACATCGGCTTGTAAAGGTCCGGCGTCACCGCCGAGAAGTAAATTCGCTTGCGCAGGTTGTTATCGCCTCGCTTCTCGAGGCCCTGCAGAAAAACTGTCACGCCTTCCTCGGGGGTCGGCCGCCAGTCGCGGGTGATGAGACCCCAAAGGTCGTAAGGCAGCGCGTTTTCCTTGCTGAAGTTGACATCGATCAGCGGCAGCATGGGCCGCTCGCCTTCATAAAAGCTCGTCAGGAAAAACGGTATGACGGCTTTCTCGACGTATTCCCGGTCAAAATTGGCTGGAATGGTCTCGCGAAAGTGTCGCATCGCGGCCAGGACTTGGGCCGGCAGGGGCGACTGCGCCGTGTCGGCGGATGCTTCCTCCGCGCAAGTCACGACCGCGGTGGATGTTCCGCCCAGCATGCCAATAGCGGCTGCGCCTCCTTTAAGAAGGGTCCGACGTTCCACCGTTTTCCGTTCCATGATTCGTTCCTCCTGCGTGCTTCGGGTCTTGCGATTTTGACGTGCGATTATTAGCCGGCGTTTTCGAGATACGTTCAATTGCATCGCAAATTGGGCTGATCACATAGACTTCACCACAGCTGCCGGATGGTGAAGCGTATGGTTTGCGCATCCGGTTCGCTCGCCGGCTTGACCGTCACGCGTTCATAATTGAGTACAAACTCTGCGCCGCGCCAAAGACGCAATCCCATGCCGCCACCGACCCTCAGTGTGTTTGCCATATTGTTCTGGCCGGTTCCGTCGATGCTGGTTTCGCCCCCTACATTGTAATAGGCGTCAGCAGAGAGCCACACTGCGTCTGTTAGATTGCGGCTTACGTGTTCCTCCATGCGAAAGATCGGATTTTGCGAAAGCGTTTGCGCTCCACCCGCACGAAAATTGTTATTGTCGGTAAAAAATTGAGCCGAGAAATATGTTTCCAGCCATGTTCGGCCCTGGTCCGGCGTGTAACTGTAATTAATGGTTGGAAATATCATCCAGCGGTTGGCGCTTGGATTGATCGGCGAGGTGGCATTGTAGGTGCCAAGCGGCGTTCCAACGTAGAGATGGAAACTCGAGAAAGTCTGCGGAACGAATGATTGGAATTGCTCGCGCGTGAGTGCGGGGCCTCCGAAGATGTTCATCTGCCAAAGAAAGGCAACGTCGGAAACGCCATTGGTGCGGGCCTGAAAAGAATTGGAATTTACGTCCGCGAAAGCGTAGGGCAAAACAACCGAGAGACCGCCGGTGCGACCCCAATAGTCCATGGTTCGCGTGATGACGAGTGACTGTCCCAAAACGTTTGAACTGGCTCTGGACGATATGTCCGTCCCGTCTTCGGGCGTAACGGATACCGAGTAGCCGGCGTTGTAAGTGGTCAGCCAGGAATCAATCGGGGCGTTGAGATAGTCGCGTGCGGAGCCGCCCTGAGCAATCGTCGAAAACGACAGAGACGGCGCAACGCAAAGCAATGCTGCAAGCCATCTCAAACACGCAGCCGGGCGTATCGCTTCCCTTCGTAGATCAGCCAAATCCACCCCACGACTTTAAACAAGCTGATGCAGGTGCGAGAATGGTGATGCAGCTATTTCCGATACTCTGATCCACTACCAAGCGCGTCACAATGACGATCGGCTGACGTGAGTCACAACTTCGTGAATACATATTGGTTTGGTGCTTGCTTTAGACGGCGCAGCGAGCGTAGCCCGGATTGAACGAAGTGAAATCCGGGACCAGCGTCTGGGCGGCGCGATCGTTCCCGGATTTCGCTGCGCTCAATCCGGGCTACTGCCGCAAGCCTCCCTCACATCGCCTGCCCCATGCCGCGGATGCGGCGCGCCATCGCGCCCATGATGTAGAGCGCGAAGTTCGGCACCTCGTCGATCATGAAGCGAAATTTGCGGCGGTCGATGACCGAGACCTCGCAGGCCTCCTTGACGCGCGCGGTCGAGGAGCGCGGCGCGTCGTCGATCACCGACATGAAGCCGATCGCTTCGTTGCTGCCGCACACTTCGACGACGCGGTCGCCGATCACCATCTCGATGACGCCGGACTGCACCACATACATGCACTCGCCGGCATCGCCCTTGTTGAAGACGACGCTGCCGGCCGGAAAATTGAGGCTGGTGCCGGCCTTCTTGGCGAATAGCCGCATATCGATGTCGGTGCCGCTCATCGTGTCTTGCCCTGCTGCCTGCAATCGATCATTGCGTTTCCAGATATAACGATTCAGGCTTAAATGCCATTTTCAACCGAGGTTCGACATGCGTCTCAAAGACAAAATCGCCATCGTCGTCGGCGCCGGGCAGTCGCCGGGCGAGGGGATGGGCAATGGCCGCGCCACGGTTTTGCGGTTCGCGCAGGAGGGCGCCAAGGTGCTGGCGGTCGACAACAATCTCGCCTCCGCCGAGGAAACGGCGGCGATGGCGCGGCAGGCGGGCGGCGAATGCGCCGCGTTCGAAGCGGACGTTGCCCGCGAGGCGACGCTCAAGGCCATGGTCGAGGCGGCGCGGCAGCGCTGGGGCCGCGTCGATATTTTGCACTACAATGTGGGCTTGAGCCTTGCCGGCGGCGACGCGCCGCTTGACGAATTCACCGAAGCCGCCTTCGACCGCATCGCCACCATCAACCTGCGCGGCGCCATCATGGCCGCCAAGCATGTCTTGCCGCCGATGCGCGCGCAGCGCTCCGGCGTCATCATCATGATCTCGTCGATCTCCGCTTTGGAGAACTATCCTTATGTGGCCTACAAGGCGACCAAGGCCGGCATGATCGCGTTCACCCAGCAGGTCGCCATCCAGAACGCCGAATTCGGCGTGCGCGCCAATGTCATCCTGCCCGGCTTGATGGACACGCCGATGGCGGTCGATACCCGTGCCAGGGTCAGCGGCAAGAGCCGGGCCGAGGTCGCGGCCGGCCGCGATGCGCGGGTGCCGCTGCGCCGCAAGATGGGCACCGCCTGGGACGTCGCCAACGCGGCGCTGTTTCTCGCTTCCGACGAGGCGAATTTCATCACCGGCGTGGCGCTGCCGGTCGATGGCGGCGCGCTGGTCAATATCAATTGAGCTCTTCATCCGCCCCCGCTATCGCGGGGGCGGATGAAGGACGCGCTTCTTCAACTGCGCTCACGTTGCTCGCCTCGCGCTCGCTGCTTATGCTCGACTCTCAACGCTTGCGTTATCCGCTCACGCTCCCGGGGAAATCGATGGCAGATGCAGACCAGTTGAAGCCGCGCGAAGTCAAAATCCGCGTCCATGACGGCGTCGAGATCGCGGTGGCGCTTTATATGCCGCAAGGCGAGGGGCCGTTCCCTGTCGTGCTGGCGCCGTCGCCGTATCGCTACGACAACAACGCGCTGCCGGCGACGCCGCAGTTTCTCTGGCGCGAGACCGGGCCGATCGGATTGTACGTCGAGCGCGGCTACGTCTACGCCAACATGGACATTCGCGGCTGCGGCAAATCGGGCGGTGAGTTCCGCTTGCTCGACAAGAGCGAGCAGAAAGACCTCTACGACGTCATCGAATGGCTCGGCCATCAATCGTGGTCGAACGGCAAGGTCGGCGGCATCGGTCAGTCTTATTTCTGCATGTCGCAATGGTGGATGGCCATCCAGAAACCGCCGTCGCTCGCCTGCATTGCCGCCTTCGACGGGCTCAACGACCCGTATCGCGCCTCGGTCTATCAAGGCGGCATTTTGGGCGATTTTTTCGGCAGCTATTGGTGGAACCAGAACCGCATCATCAATCGCCATCCGGCCAACGGCGAAGCGCCACGCGAGCAGGAATGCGATTTGAACCTGCTCATTCAACAGCACCCGACCTACGACGATTTTTGGCGCGAGCGAAGCGCGGCCGAGCGTTTGCACGAGATCGAGGTGCCGCTTTATTCGGTCGGCGTCTGGGGCAAGGTCGATCTGCACACTCGCGGCAATATCGACGGCTTCCGCCGCGCCAAAGGGCCGAAGAAACTGAAGATGATCGGCCCGATCAACGCCTTCGTCGCCAACAAGGAGTTCAACAGCTCGGAGCTGCACGAAAAGCTGCTGCTGCCGTTCTACGATCATTATCTGAAAGGTGAGGAGACGGACTATTCAAAGCGTCCCGCGGTGGAATATTTCGTCCGCGGCGCCGACGCGGTGCGCACCGCGGAGACCTGGCCGCCGCCCGGCCTGCGCTATGTGACGTGGCATTTGAGCGCGGAAAAATCCGGCAGCGTGACCTCGCTCAACGACGGCACGCTTTTGCGCGCGGCCGCGTCCGGTGAAGAGAAGACGTCTTACGGCTACCCCAATCCGGGCTGGATGCTGGGCGTCGTCGGTTTTGGGCCGAACAGCCAGCCCGATCCAGTGCGCAGGGTGCTGACCTTCACCACCGCGCCACTCGATCAGGACTTGGAGATCGCCGGCCCGATCAAGCTCGTGGTGCACGCAGGATCGAGCCGCAATGACATGGATTTTTTCGTGAAACTTTCCGAGCAGATGCCGCAATCGGCCGACGACCGCGCCAAGGGGCTCAATCCGGCGTCATACTGGATCACCAAGGGCTGGCTGCGCGCCTCTCATCGCGCGCTCGATCCGAACAAGTCGAGCGAGATGGAGCCGTATCACAGCCATAGCGATCCGACGCCGATAAAACCCGGAGAAATTTATCGCTTCGACATCAGCGTCGAGCCGATGGCGCATCGCTTCAAGAAGGGCAATCGGATCAGGCTGGAGATCGTCAACGGCGACTCGGCGGTCACCGATGTTTTATGGACGCACTATTACACGCCCAACAAGATCGGCACCGACACGATCTACCACGCGGCGCAATATCCGTCGGCGCTGACGCTGCCGGTGACGGAGGGCGCCTGATGATTTAGAACGCGTGCTGGATGGTACTGAAGACGTTGACCAGCTGGGTGCCGACGTTTTTGACCGAAGGAATGATAGCCACCGAAATGCCGGAGGCGAGCAGGCCGTATTCGATCGCCGCCGCGCCGGATTGATCCTTCAGGAAACGCCGCATCTGGTTCAACATCGGGTGCCTCTGTGTGCTTTTTGTTTGCCGCCTGAGGCGCGGTTCAATAGCAAAAGCGGCATGGTAAATAAATCGAGACCGCGATTAACAATGAACGGCAAATCGCTAACCATACGCGCTGGCATTTTAGTGGAGCATGATCTTATCGGAAAACCGGTTTCCACTTTTCCGGATCATGCTTAGATGCCGAGATAGCGGTGCTGGATATCGATCGCGCTGGCCAAGTCCCGCGAATTGCCGGTCCACACCACGCGGCCGCGTTCGATGATGGTGTGGCGGTCGGCGATGCGGGTCAGCGCCTGCACGTTCTTGTCGATGACCAGGATCGACTGGCCGCAGGCGCGCAAGCTTTGCAGGCAGCGCCAGATCTCGTCGCGGATGAGCGGCGCGAGCCCCTCGGTCGCCTCGTCGAGGATGAGCAGCCGCGGATTGGTCATCAGCGCACGCCCGATCGCCAGCATCTGCTGCTCGCCGCCCGACAGCAGGTTCGCCATGGTGCCGGCGCGGCCGGCAAGCCGCGGAAATAGCGCCAGCACTTTGTCGAGCGTCCACGGCTCCGCGGCGGCGCTGCGGTTTGCGGTGGTGGCGACGAGGTTTTCGCGGGTGGTAAGATTGGGAAAAACCTGGCGGCCTTCGGGCACCAGGCCGATGCCGAGCTTGGCGACGCGATAGGCCGGCAGATCGCGGATGTCCTCGCCGGCGAAGCGGATCGAGCCCGCGGTCGCCCGCGTGAGCCCCATGATCGAGCGCACGGTCGTGGTCTTGCCCATGCCGTTGCGTCCCATCAGCGAGACCATTTCGCCGGGCGCGATGGCAAACGAGATGCCGAACAGCACCCGGCTCAAGCCGTAGCTGGTCTCGATGTTGGACACTTCGAGCAGCGGCGGCTCAGCCATGAGTTGCCTCCTGCTCGCCGAGATAGGCTTCGCGCACCGCGGCGTCGGCGCGGATCGTTGCCGGATCGCCCGAGGCGATGACGCGGCCGTAGACCAGAACAGTGATTCGGTCGGCGAGCGCGAACACCGTTTCCATGTCGTGCTCGATTAGGAGAATGGTGATGCTGCCTTTAAGCTCGCGCAGCATCGTCACCATGCGCGTGGATTCATCCGGGCCCATGCCGGCCATCGGTTCGTCGAGCAAAAGAAGCCGCGGACGCGTCGCGAGCGCCATGGCGATTTCGAGCTGGCGCTGCTCGCCGTGACTGAGCCTGTCGACCCGCATAGCGGCGCGCGCGCCGAGCCCGACGCGGTCGAGCGCCGCTTGCGCCGGCGCGCGCAAGCTGTCGTCGCGCCGCGCGTCGTTCCAGAAGCGAAACGAGTGGCCGCAATGCGCCTGCACCGCGAGCGCGACATTGTCGAGGGCGGTGAAATCGCGAAACAGCGAGGTGATCTGAAACGAGCGTGCCAACCCGAGATGGCTGCGGCGGTCGGCCGACAGTGCGGTGATGTCGCTGCCGTCGAAACGGATGGCACCGTTTTGCGGAGCGATCTCGCCGGCGAGCAAGCCGATCAGCGTGGTCTTGCCGGCGCCGTTCGGGCCGATGATGGCGTGGAATTCGCCGCGCGGGATGTCAAGCGTGATGGCGTCGGAGGCGATGACGCCGCCGAAGCGCTTGGTCAGCCGTTCGATCTGCAGGAGCGGTTGCATCACTGCGCACGCCTCTCGAACAGTCCCGCGATGCCGCCGTGCAGGAAGATCGCGACCAGAAGCAGCGTCGGTCCGAGGAACAGGCCGGGATATTCGGTGACGCGCGATAACGCCTCTTCCAGCAGCAGATAAGTCACCGTGCCGATCAGCGGGCCGAACGGCGTGGCCAGGCCGCCGAGCACCACCATGACCATGAGATCGCCGGAGCGGGTCCAGAACATCATCGCCGGGCTGATGAAGTTGGTGTGGTTGGCAAGAAGCGCACCGGCGAGCCCGCACAGCGCGCCGGCGATGACGAAACAGACGAGCTTGTAACGAAACACCGGGAAGCCGATGGCGCGCATGCGCCGTTCGTTGGAGCGCGCGCCCTGGATTGCCAGGCCGAAGCGCGAATTGACCATGCGCGAGACGAGATAGATGCTCGCCAATAGCAGCGCAAAGCACAGGTAATAGAACAGCGTCTTGTTGTTGAGATCGATGACGCCGCCGAACTGGCTGCGCTTGTGGATGGTGAGACCGTCGTCGCCGCCATAGCGATCGAGTCCGATCGCCACGTAATAGACCATCTGCGCGAAAGCGAGCGTGATCATGATGAAATAAACGCCGCGCGTGCGCAGGCTCAACGCGCCGACCACGAGCGCGAACAGCGCCGAGACCGCGATCGCCACCGGCCATTGGATGAAGCCCGAGCCAATGCCTTCCTTCGCCAAAATGCCGACGGCGTAGCCGCCGAGGCCGAGATAGGCGGCATGGCCGAAACTCACCATGCCGCCATAGCCCATGATGAGATTGAGGCTCACCGCTGCCATGGCCAGGATCAGCACACGGGTGAACAGCGTCATGACGAAAGTGTTGCCGGTCAGCGCCGCGTAGAACGGGATCAGCGCCAGGATAACCAAGAGGCCGATGGTGATCGCATTGCGCGGATTGAGCTCGAAAAGAACGCTCATTTGCTCGCCGCCGGAAAGAGTCCTTCCGGACGAAACACCAAAATGCCGGCCATCAGCATATAGATCGACATTGAGGAGAGCGCCGGCGCCAAGGTCAGCGCGGTGTTGGTGTTGAGCACCGCGCGCAGCAGGTCGGGCAGGAAAGCGCGGCCGACGGTGTCGATCAGCCCGACGATGATGGCGGCGACAAAGGCGCCGCGGATCGAGCCGATGCCGCCGATGATGATGACGACGAAGGCGAGGATCAAAATGTTCTCGCCCATGCCGATCTGCACCGTGAGGATCGGCGCCTGCATCAGGCCGGCGAAGCCCGCCAGCGCCGCGCCGAGGCCGAACACCAGCGTGTAAAGCAGCTTGATATTGACGCCGAGCGCGCCGACCATTTCACGGTTCGAGGCCCCGGCGCGGATCAGCATGCCGAGCCGCGTGCGCATCACCAGGATGTAGAGCAGCGCCGCGACCGCCAACGTGGCCGCGATGATGACCAGCCGATAAGCCGGATAGTACACGCCGGGAATGATTTGCACCGCGGTCAGCATTTCGCTCGGCAGCGATAGCGTCATGCCGGCCGGGCCCCAGACCAGCCGCACCAACTCGTTGAAGAACAGCAATAGTCCAAACGTGCCGAGCACGTGGTCGAGATGGCTGCGGCCGTAGAGCGGCCGGATCGCGATCACTTCGAGCGCGATGCCGGAGACGAACGTCGCGGCCAGCGCCAGGATGGCGCCGAGCAGGAAGCTTCCGGTCAGCGCGGCAAACGTCGCGGCAAAATAGGCGCCGAGCATATAGAGCGAGCCGTGCGCCAGGTTGACCAGATCCATGATGCCGAAGATCAGCGTCAGCCCGGCCGCGAGCAGGAACAGCAGCATGCCGAGCTGCACGCCGTTGAGAAGCTGCTCGATGAAATAGAGCATGGACTTAAGCTCCGGCGGTCCCGGCCGGTCTGTCGCAAAAATGCGGCGGCAGAAGCGCGTGCGTCTGCCGCCGTGCGCGCGTTACCAGGCGATCACTTCATCGGACATTTGTCGTGGAACTTGTCCTGGTCGTCCTTGACGATGAGCGAGACGGTGTGCAGCGCGTAGCCGCCGTCGGCGGTCTTGTCGGCATCCTGCAGGTAGAAATTCTGGATCGGGATGTGATTGTTGCCGAACCGGAAATTGCCGCGCACCGATTTGAAGTCGGCCTTCTCCATCTCCTTGCGCATGCCTTCCTTGTTGCTCAGATCGCCTTTGACCGCGGTGACGGCGCTGTCGATCAGCGACACCGCGTCATAGGTCTGCGCGCCGTAGAACGACGGCGTGGTCTTGTACTTCGCCTTGAAGTCGGCGACGAATTTCTTGTTGGCGTCGTTGGGCAGGTCGTTGACCCATTCCTGGGCGCCCGGCACGCCGATGGCGAGATCCTTCAGCCGAGGCAGCGACAGGTCGTCGATGGTGAACGCGGTGTAGAGCGGGATCTGGCCCTTGAGGCCGGATTGCGCATATTGGGTGATGAACTGCACGCCGGCGCCGCCCGGATAGAAGGCAAAGATCGCGTCGGGCTTCAAAGAACGCGCCTTCGACAGCTCGGCGGAGAAATCGAGCTGGTCGGGCCAGCGCGTCAATTCCTGACCGACAATCTGGCCCTTGAACGTGGTCTGCACGCCGTTGAGCATGTCCTTGCCGGCGGCATAGTTCGGGCCCATCAGGAACGCCGTCTTGACACCCTTCTGGTTCATGTATGTGCCGATCGCGGCCGGCGTCTGGTCGTTATTCCACGACGTCGAGAACACGTAAGGAGAGCACTGTTCGCCGGCAAGCTGCGACGCGCCGGCATTGGTGACCACCGTCATGGTCTTGGAATCGACCAGAGGCTTGAGCGAAGCCAGGATCACGTTCGACCAGATATAGCCGACGATGAAATCGACCTTGTCCGACTCGATGAGTTTTTGGGTTTTCTGCACCCCGACTTCCGGCTTGATCTCGTCGTCCTCGTAGATGACTTCGACCGGCAGCCCGCCGATCTTGCGGCCGAGGTGGTCGAGGCCGAGCTCGAACGAATTGCGCATGTCGTTGCCGATCGCGGCAGCCGGGCCGCTGAACGTCGAGATGAAGCCGATCTTGACGGTCTTCTGCTGCGCCATTGCGGGCCCCGCAAACAGCGCAAGCGCGGCGGTCCCCGCAATCAATGGTCTGATCATCGCGTTTATCCTTCTTTTTCGTCCCGCTTGACGCAGGCGCCTCCCGGCGGAATTGGTCCGAAGGGTAGTTTTAGAAAGCAGCGCCGGTTTGCGCAACAGCACCGGCGGCTGTCATGGTGTCTCAGGCCCGCCAAATACCGTCCGCACTAGGACAACTTTGGGAGCAGCTCGGCGAAAATGTCTGGGCGATAGCCGGCCGCCGTGAACAGGTGGCTGCGCGACTCGTCGATCATCGCCTTGAGGCTCACCATGTCGAGCCCGACCACGCGGCCGCGATATTTGCGCACCCGGCCGCCGATGATGACGGTGTCGATATTGCTGCGCTCGGCCGCCTGCACCACCGTGCCGATGGCGTTGTTCGACGGATAGAGGTTGATGTCGTCGGTGCGGATCACGAGGAGATCGGCTTCCTTGCCCGGCGTCAGCGAGCCGATCTTGTCGTCGAGGCCGGCGCAGTGCGCGCCGCCCATGGTCGCGCAATACAATACGTCGCGCACCATGAGCGGCTTGGGCGGATTTTGGTCGCCGGAGAATTTGCGGTTCTGCGCCACCGCGCGCTGAATGTAGAGCGCGACCCGCATCTCCATGAACATATCGGTCGAGTAGGAGGTTTCGTTATCGACACTGAAGCCCGGCTTGATGCCGTGGTCCCAGGCGTGCTGCAGCGCGCAGACGCCTTCGCCGAGCGCATATTGCGCGTCCGAGCGCGGGCACACATTGATGTTGGCGCCGCTGTCGAGAAAAATTTGCCAGGTGCGCTCCGGCAGCGCCCCGCAATGGTTGAAGGTGTTGTCCGGGCCGACCAGCTTGTCGGCCGCCAGCGGATCGAGCAGCGCCGCCTGCTGCGGACCTTGGAATTCGGTGGTGATGCGAAGCCCGAGCTTGCGCGCCACCGCCCAGTTCTCGCGAATGGGTCCTGAGAACATGCGCAACGTCACCAGCTGGTCCGCCGACGAGAAATATTTCTTTTGCAGCCGCTCAAGATCCTGCGGCCATTGATGATCCCAATCGCCGGCGCCGGGCGGACCCGACGCGTGCACGGCGCGGATGCCGGAATCGAACAGCGCTTCCACCGCGGCATCGGAATGGGCGGCGCTGCGGGAATTGTGGGAATTGTCGATCACGCAGGTGACGCCGGCATCGACGCAGCCCATGGCAGTGAGGTAATTGCCGACATAATGATCTTTGGGCCGATAGAATTTGGCGAACGACAGATGCGTGGCGTTCATGTAGTCCGCCAGCGTCGGCGAATTCGGATTGATGCGGCGCAACTGCGCTTCCCAGGAATGCCGATGGCAATCGACCAGGCCCGGCACGATGATGGTGTCGAGGGCATCGATCACCTGCGCATCCGCGGCATTGATCTCGGGTGAGATCGCGGAAATCTTGGTGCCTTCGATCAACAGATCGCCTTTCACCAGGTCGCCGACCTTGGCATCCATGCTGACGATGGTGCCGCCCTTGAGGAGAATGCGGCTCTTCGGGTCGATGGACTGCTGGCCGTCGAAGCGGCGAACATCGTCTGCCAGCGCGGTACCGGAAAGCCCGTCGGCGGAGGCTGCACCTGCGGCAAGCGCCGCGCCGGCCTTGAGCGCGCTGCGGCGCGATATGCGCATGTCATTCGTCATGGTCGATCCTCCCTTGGTTTTTATTCGCGCGGCGATCATTCCTCCGCGGTCGCCCGCAAATATTCGTTGAGACCCGAACTGATATTAGGAACGAAAAGCTCCTCGACCTTCATGGGCCGGCGCGTGAGCTTTTGCTCATCGAGATGGCGCATCAGCGCGTCCAACGTCGGCCGGCTGCCTTCGATCGAATAATCCCAGATTTGCGGCCCAAAAATCTTGCGCGTCGCCTCCACCTCGTCGATCACCCACGGCAGGCTGACGGTCAGCGCGTCGGTGTCGTACATCCAGTGATAGGCGATGTCGCGCGCCCGGCAGAAGGCGCGATAGAAGCTGATCGCCAGCCAGGGGTTTTGCTCGTAAAGTTTCGTCTTCAGCACGAAGGTGTGCATGATCGGGAAAATGCGCGTGCGTTCGTAATAGTCGCGCTCGACCTTGCGCGGCTCCGCAAACAGGCGCCGCACGGTGGTGCCCAGCGTTTTCGGAATCATCACCGAAGCGAGCGCGTCGATCTCGCCGCGCTCCAGCATGTCCTCGAGCGTGGTCCCAAGCGACATGAATTCGACGCGGATGCCGTCCGGCGGCTTGATGGTGCGCACTGGCCGGCCGATCACCCAGGTGACGTCTTCGGGCCGCACGCCGTAGTCGTTCATCAAGAAGCCGCGCACCCAGACGGCAGCCGTCATCTGGTAGTCGCCAACGCCGATGCGCTTACCCTTGAGGTCCTGCGGCTTTTCGATCTTGGAATCGGCGCGCAGATAGACCGCCGAATGGCGGAACACCCGCGACGGAAACACCGGTATGGCGATGAACCGTGTGTCGCCCTCCGAGCGCAGGATGGTGTAGGACGACAGCGACATTTCCGAGACATCGAATTCTTCGTGATTGAGCATGCGCCAGAACGTCTCGCCCGGCCGCAGCGGAATGAAGGTCAAGTCGACGCCTTCGGGCTCGACGCGGCCGTCGATCAGCGGCTGGGTGCGGTCGTAGCGGCCGCAGGCGAGAGTGAGTTTCAGTTTTTTCATGAATGGCTTTCGAGATTGCCGCGCTGCGGTGCCGTTACTTTTCCCCTCCCCCTTGTGGGGAGGGGGAGGGGTAGGGGTGGGGGTCGAGAGGTAATGCAAAAGCGTCGACGAATGCGAGTCACCTCCCGACCCCCCACCCAACCCTCCCCCACAAGGGGGGAGGGCTACTAGAGGATGATGCTTGGATTGCGGATGCTCTGGTCGCAATTGATCAGGTTGACTTGCTTGGCCTCGATCCGCCAGCCAGAGGCACCGCGCACGACGCGATGGCCGGCCCAGCCGGTGAGCACTCTGGTTTCATCGCCCCAGAATTCGCTGATCAAAAAGTTCGAGCGCACCATGCGCGTGTCGTCGCGCGCGGTGGCAAAAATTTCGACATTGGTGACGAGGCGCACCGTGCGCGACGCCGGCGCCTGGGACCAGGCGAATCCGGTGCGCATGCGGTAGATGCGATCCTCGAGCCGGCGGCGGTCGTCGAACATCACCGAAATCTCGCGCCGCGGATCGCCGGCGCCTGGCGTCGACGGTACCCAGTAGATGCACTCGGCCGCGTACATGGCGAGCCAATCGTCGTAGCGCAGCTGGTCGAGGAGGCGCGCTTCGCGTTCGATGAGCCGGCGGAATTCATCGCGCACGCCGACGTCGGTGACGGCACGCGCATCGTCCTGCCAGTTCGAGAAATTTTCCATCAGCGCGAGATAGAGCGCGTCGTTGACGTAATGCGATGTGCGCGACGGATCGGTTTTCGTGGCCGGTGCGTTCATGTCATGGCTCACGCTGGATGGCGAGGTTGGGGCGCGCTTTCATCAGCCGCTTCCACTCCTTGAAATGCTCGCGCATGAAAGCCTCGTCGGTCGCCGGCGCGGTGATCGAGCCGTCGTCGTGGGTTTTGATGCGATCGGGAATGCCAAAACCGCGGTTCATGTAGACCCACTCGTCTTCCGGCGCCATCAGGCCGCGCTGGATCTGCTCGAAATTGGCGATGTCGTCGACCTCGCCGAAATTCGGAAATCCCTCCTGGGTGCGCATGCGCAGCGCGTTGATGTCGGTGACGGCGTCGGCGGGCACCGAACCGTCGTCGACGATCATGGTGCCGTACCAGATGGCGTTGGTTTCCTCGACGCCGACCGGTTCGAACACCTGGATGTGGTTGCCGAGCAGCGAAAAATTCGGAAACACGTTGATATTGACCGGCTCCGAGCCGGCGAGGTCGAGCAGCGCGAAGGCGCGGTCGCCGTAGCGTTTGATGAATTCGGCCTCGTAATGCTCCATGCCGGGATGCGCGCTTTCCAGCGCCCACAGGCCGCCCGGGCGTTTTTCCAGATTGGGCCGCTTGTCCTTGAAGTGATTGCCGTGGCCGGTATAGCGCATGTACATCGGCTGGGTGTCGGGCGAGTTGCGATAATAGGCCATGCCCTTGGCGTTCTCGCCGGCAAAGCGGTTCTCGGTTTCCAACAACGAGCGGTGCGAATAGGCGACGTGATAACCGTCGCACGAATTGTCGTAGGCGAGCTTCCAGTTGCCCTTGTATCGGAAGCGGTTGGCTTCGCAGACCACGACCTTGCCGCCGGGATTGCGGTCGAGCCACTCGTCGATGATCTTTACGATCGGTCCGAGATGCTCGGTGAGCGGCAGCGCGTCCATGTTCAGTGTGGCGAAGATGAAGCCGCGATAGGATTCGACCCGCGGCACCTGCGCGACGTTGTATTTCGGATCGCGCATATCTTCGGCATAGCCTTCCGGCCACGGCACGCCGCGCAGTTTTCCGGTGTTGAGGAAATTCCAGCCGTGATACGGGCACTGGAACGATTTTGTGTTGCCCTTATCCCAGCGGCACAGCGTGGTGCCGCGATGGGTGCAGCGATTGTACAGCGCGCGGATTTTGCCGTTGGCGTCGCGCACGATGATCAGCGGGCGGAGACCCAAGCGCCGGGTGATGAAGTCGTTGTCGTTCGGGATTTCGCTTTCGTGGGCCAGATAGGTCCAGGTGCCGCCGAAGATGTTGGTCATCTCGGCTTCGAAAATCGCCGGGTCGGTGTAGATCAGCCGATGGGCGCGGTCTTCTTGGACCAGATGATCCCAATCGTACAACGCAGTGCCGCCGAGACGCGTCGGCGGCGCGTTGATCTTCTCCAGAGCTGTCATGACGCGCTCCTTATTTTCTTTCTCCTCCCCCTTGTGGGGAGGGCAGGGGTGGGGGTCGAGAGGTTTCGCGCAAATGTCGACGCCGTGCTCTTACCTCTCGACCCCCACCCAACCCTCCCCCACAAGGGGGGAGGGCTAATTAGAAAAAATCGAAATACTCGTTCTGCTCCCAGGTGCTTGGCTCGTCGCTTTGCGCCACTTCACCGCTTTCTTCCAATGCGCGCTGGTAGCGCCCGGCTTCGGTGCGCTTGAGCTTGATGAAGTAGTCGATGAAGGTATCGCCGAGCTCGCGCCGGAACAACGGCTCCTTTTCCAGCGCGTCGAGCGCTTCGGGCAGGTTTTTGGGCAGCATCGGCCGCTCGGCGGCGTAAGGCTCGTCGGTTGCCGGCGGCGGCTGCAGTTCGGCCTCCATGCCGGCGAGCCCGGCGACGACTTGCGACAGGATATAGAGATACGGATTGGCCGCGGGCTCGCCCATGCGGTTCTCAAATCGCGTCGCCGGATCGTCCGCGCCGCCGAGCACGCGGATCATGGCGCCGCGGTGGTCGTAAGCCCAGGCGGCGCGGTCGGGCGCCAGCGAGTTCGGCTTGAAACGGCGATAGCCGTTGACGGTGGGCGTGGCGAACACCGCGCTCGGCGCCGCGTATTGCAGAAGACCGGCGAGATACGACAGGCCCAGTGGCGACAACAGTTCGCCGGATTTTTTCGGCATCAACAGATTGACGCCGTTCGTCGCATCGACCAGCGACTGATGCAGGTGCCAGCCGCTCGGACAATAGCCCTTGAACGCCGGGCGGGCCATGAAGGTGGCGAAATAGCCAAGCCGCCGGCACACCTGCCGCGTCGCGGTGCGAAACAGCAGCACATTGTCGGCGGCGTCCAGCGCGGCACGAGGCGCAAACGTGCACTCGACTTGTCCGGGACCCCATTCGTTTTCGACGGAACGCAGCCCAAATCCGAGCGCCTCATAGGCATCGCCGAGCGCATCGAACACCGGCTGCATCAAATCCATGTTGGATTCGGAATGGTAGTGATAGCCGGGTTCTGCCGGCCAGGTTTTGATCGGACGGCCGCGGATGCCGGGCGCGCCGATATTATCCTCGGTCAAATGCTCCTCGGCGACGCGAAACAAATACCACTCGATCTCCGCGCCGATGACGCTGCCGCAGCCGCGGCCGGCGAGCTTGTGCAGCGCCTTGCGCAACAGCTGGCGCGGGGCGAAATGAAACGGCGTGCCGTCGTTGAAATATTCGTCGACCAGAATCCAGCCGACGCCGGGCGCCCACGGCAAGGTGCGGAAGGTCTTCGGCTCGGCAACGACGGTGAGATTGGGCGAGCCGGTCATTTCGGCAAGCCCCATGCCGCCGCCGCGGGTGAACGAGGCAAAGACCCGGCCGCCGGTGGAATCGAGCGTCGTGGTGGCGACGCCGACGTTGTAGCCTGAGGTCAACGCCGACAGGAATGCCGGAACCGTCAGCGTTTTTGCCCGCACATAGCCATGGGTGTCGCTCCAGGCGAGCCGGACGTAGCGCAGTTTTTCCGCCTCGACCCGGCGCTTGATGTCGGCGGCGAGCCGGCGCTCTTCGTCGCCCCACAGGCCGTGCTTTTCGATGAAGGTCGGCGGCTTATTCATGTCCGGTGCCGAAACCATGGGAACCTATAGTTTGCCGGTTTGATCGGCGAAAGACAGTCCCCATATACGGGCCATGACGAAGCCTCTGGTTGTCACCATCCCGCACCGGCTCGGCCAGGACGAAGCGGTCCGCCGCCTGAAATCCGGCGTGCGCAGCGCCCAGGAAAAATTCGGCCAGTTCTTCACTCTCCAGGAAGAAACCTGGACCGACAACCGCCTGCAGTTCCGCGTCACGGCGCTGGCGCAGACGGCGAGCGGCACCATCGACGTCCTCGACGACCACGTGCGCCTCGAGGTCGTGCTGCCTTGGCTCCTGGCCAAGGTCGCCGCAACCATCCAGCCGCTGATCCGCAAGGAAGGCACGCTGATGCTGGAGAAGAAGTAAGCCGCGGCGCGTCAAAGTTTCTCAGCAAGAAAGCGCAGCAGCCGCGGCGCCAAAAAGCCGGAATAGCTGGTCGGCTCCTCGATCGGATCGTTCATCCAATAATGCGGCGCGCCCTGCACGATGTAGGGCCGCACGAAAAAGCCGGCCTGCTTGAGCGCCAGCGTGAACGGCTCGGTATGCTGCTTGGGATCGACCAGGTCGTCGTGGGTGCCGGTGACCAACAGAACGCCGATCTTGTTGTTGGCAAAGGTCGCGTAGCTGGTCGACGTGGCGTCGAAATACAGCTGGCGGTTTTCCATCGGCGAAGCGCCGAGGAACTTTTGGATATTGTTATCGACGCCGCCCTGGATCTGATAGGTCGTCCACATCGCCACCATGTCGTAGACGCCATAGACGCCGACTAGCGCCTTCACCTCCGTGGAGACGGAGGCAAACGGGTCCTGCGGATAGCCACCAATGAATTTTTTGCCGCTGAGCGCCGCCAGCGACGCGAGATGGCCGCCGGCCGACGCGCCGAGAAGGCCGATGCGCTGCGGATCGATGCCGAATTCGCCGGCCTTGCCGCGCACGAATTGCACGCCGGCGAGCACGTCTTGCACGGCATGCGGGAATGTCTTGCCCTTGGTGGCAAGCCGATAGCTGATGGCGAACACCGCATAGCCGCGCGCCGCCAGATACGGCCCCCAAAACTGGTACGCGGCGCGCACGCCCTGGACCCAGCCGCCGCCATGCACGGCGACCAGCGCCGGCGCCGCTTTCGTGCCCTTCGGCAGGTAGAGGTCGCCTTGCAATTCGACGCCGTCGTGATTGGCATAGGTGATGCCAAGGTGTGTGGTGACGTTATCTGCGGTCATTGATTGGGCCTCTCCAGTCCTGCGCGTTGCGCTTATCGCGTCTGATCCCGCGTGCGATGTCAATCGGCCGCTCATGCCGGCGGCGCAAGGCAGGCTGCCGGATCGACCGCCGCCTGCGCCATGGCAAAGTGCATTTCGCGTGCTAGAACAATGCGCCAGTATTGAAAAGAGCCGGGCTTTGGGAGGCGGAATGTCTGTGGCGTCATCGCGTGAGGCGCAATCGCTTGTCGTCAATGGCACGCGGATCGATCTGATCGAAAAGGGTTCTGGTCCGCCGCTGCTTTTCCTTCACGCCGAGAACGGCATCGAGCCGGCCGCGGCGGCCATCGAAGAACTCGCCAAGAGCGCGCGCGTCATCGCGCCGACGCATCCAGGCTACGGCCGCTCCGAACTGCCCAAGGGCATGCGCTCGGTCGACGACCTGTCCTATTTCTATCTCGATCTGCTTGACCAACTCGACCTCAAGGACCTCACCGTGGTCGGCGTCGGCTTCGGCGCCTGGATTGCCGCCGAGATCGCGGTGAAGACTACCGCGCGGATGGCGCGCCTGGTGATGGCCAACGCTGTCGGCGTCAAGGTCGGCGACCGCGAGACCCGCGACATCGCAGATATTTTTGCGATCACAGAGCCGGAATATATCGCCATCGCCTATTGCGACCCGGACGTCGGCAAACGCGATTACAAGGCGCTGCCGGACGGCGAGGTGCTTGCCGCCGCGCGGGCGCGCGAGGCGACGGCGCGGTTTGCCTGGAATCCGTATTTCCACAATCCGCGGCTGAAAAGCCGGCTGCACCGTATTCATATTCCGACGCTGTTTCTGTGGGGCACTCACGACCGCATGCTCAGCGAATCTTACGGCCGCGCCTATTGCGGAATGATTGCGGGCGCGCGCTTCGAACCGATCGACCGCGCCGGGCATTTCCCCGATCACGAGCAGCCCAAAATTTTTGCCGAAAAGGTGCTGGCGTTCGCGAAAGCCAAATGACGCCGCAACAGGAATACGCGCTATGAAAGTCTACCAGTTCACCGAGCAGCCCTATTATCCGGCCTGGACCGAGCATTCCGGCTCGCTGCGCGTGAATCTGTTGAACCGCAAATGCGACCCGCACATCGCCGCCGACCTGTTCCATCGCTATTACGACGAGTGGCAGCTGTCGGACGAGCTCGGCCTCGACATCATGCTCAACGAGCATCACCAGACCGCGACCTGCATGTCGTCGACGGTGGTGGTGGGGCTTTCGGTGCTGGCGCGCATCACCAAGAACGCGCGGCTTCTCGTGCTCGGCTATCCAATCGGGCACCGGCCCGATCCGCTACGCGTTGCCGAGGAGCTTTCGACCATCGATGTGATCTCGCGCGGCCGCCTCGATATGGGCTTCATCAAGGGGGTGCCTTACGAGTTTCCCGCCTCCAATCAAAATCCCGTCGGCGTCATGGACCGTTGGTGGGAAGCGCTCGACTTCATCATCAAGGCGATGACCACCCACGACGAGATGTTCAACTGGGAAGGCGAGTATTTCAATTATCGCCAGGTCAATGTCTGGCCGCGGGTGTGGCAGGAGCCGCATCCGCCGATCTGGACCACCACCGGCTCAACCACCCAGGCGCGGCTCCTCGGCGAGCGCGGCTATGTGATGGCGACGCTCGGCTCCGGCTACAACACGCGGCCGCTCTATGACGCCTATCGCCGCGGTTACCTGGCGAAATGGGGCAAGGCGCCCGGGCCCGACCGCTTCGCCTATCTCGGCCTGGTCGGCGTCGCCAAAGACCGCGACGAGGCGCGCCGCCGCGGCGAGCTGGTCGCCGGCTATCTGCGCTCGAGCGGCATCGTGCATCTGCCGTTCCGCAATCCGCCGGGCTTCCTGTCGGCCGAAGACAATGCGCGCATGATGCGCGGCGAGACACCGCCGCGGAGCTACACCAAGGATCGCCGCGTCATCAGCATGCACAGCGCCAGCGCCGAGGATTTGATCGCCGCCGGCATTCTGTTCTGCGGCACGCCCGACGAGGTCTATGAGCAGATCGTCGATTTCTCCGGCTACTGCGGCGGCATGGGCAACCTGTTGATGATGGGCCACGCCGGCTATCTCACCCACGAGCAGACCGTCGACAATCTCAGCCTGTTCGCTCGCGAGGTCTATCCGCGGCTCAAGGCCTGGAAGCAGCCGGATGCCGACGAGGTGGCTGCCCTGGCAGCGGCCGAACAGGTAAAATCAAATCCTGCGGCGAGCGTGCGGGCAGGCGATCTGGTCGACGCCACGATGACCACCAACTGAGCGAGGCAGCGGCGTGCCATGAGAGTCTATCACTTCAGCGAACAGGCCTATCACCCGGCCTGGAACGAGCATTCCGGCACGCTGCGCGTCACGTTTCCCAATAGAAAATGCGATCCGCGCGTCGCCGCCGACCTGTTCCACCGCTATTACGACGAGTGGCAGCTCTGCGACGATCTCGGCCTCGACATCATGCTCAACGAGCATCACCAGACCGCGACCTGCATGTCGTCGTCGGTGGTGATCGGGCTTGCCATCACGGCGCGCGCCACCAAACAGGCACGGCTCCTGGTGCTCGGCTATCCGATCGGGCACCGGCCCGATCCGCTGCGCGCCGCCGAGGAGCTGTCGACCATCGACGTGATCTCGCGCGGCCGGCTCGACGTGGGTTTCATCAAGGGCATCCCCTACGAAATCGCCGCGTCGAACCGCAACCCGACCGAGCTGATGGATCGGTTCTGGGAGGCGCACGATTTCATCATCAAGGCGATGACCACCCACGACGAAGACTTCAACTGGGACGGCGAATTTTTTCAATACAGGCACGTCAATGTGTGGCCGCGGGTGTGGCAGGAGCCGCATCCGCCGGTGTGGTCGACCACCGGCAGCTCGACTCAGGCGCGCGTGCTCGGCGAGCGCGGTTACGTCATGGCGACGCTCGGCACCGGCTACGGCACACGCAAGCTCTACGACGCCTATCGCAAGAGCTACATGGGCAAGCACGGCAAGGCGCCGAGCGCCGATCGCTTCGCCTATCTCGGCTTGGTCGCGGTCTCCCACGACAGGGAGGAAGCGAAGAAGCGCGCTCATCTCATCGCCGGCTATCTGCGCACCAGCCCGATCGTCGCGCTGCCGTTCCGCAATCCGCCCGGCTACATCCCGCCCGAGGACAATGCGCGGATGCTGCGCGGCGAGACGCCGCCGCGCACCTACACCAAGGACGGCCGGGTCATCTCGATGCAATTTGCCAGCGTCGAGGAACTGATGGACGCCGGCGTGCTGTTCTGCGGCACACCTGACGAGGTCTACGAGCAGATCGTCGACTTCTGCGGCAGTTGCGGCGGCATGGGCAACCTCTTGATGATGGGGCAGGGCGGCGAACTCACCCACGCGCAGACGGTCGATAACCTCACGCTGTTCGCCCGCGAGGTTTATCCGCGGCTGAAGGCGTGGAAGCAGCCGGACGCGGAAGCGGCGGCTGCGGCAGTCGCAGCCTAATAGTCCGTCGCCCTTCGAGGCTCGCTTCGCGGCCACCTCAGGATGACGGATCGAGGGTACAAGCTATTGAAATGTCGCGATAATATTTCTTTTGTTCAAAAATTGGGACAAATCTTGATTTTGGGATCAGCCTGGCCCATTGCTGAGCCATGGCAGCACCCGAACCCTTCACATCCGATCCCTTTGTCGTCGGCAAGAGCGCGCCGGCGCCAGAGCCGCGTCCGATCCCGGCCGAGGAGTCGCTGTGCCCGGTCGTGTCCCACGCCTGGGTCAATTCCGAATACAAGCATCTGGTGGTCGAGGCGTCGCCGAAGGCGCTCGCCGTCAATCCGGGGCAGTTCTTCAATCTGTTGTGCCCGTCGCCCGATGTCGGCGAATTGTTCTTCCGCCGCCCGCAGAGCGTCTATCGCATCGACCGCGCGAAGGGCCGCGTCGAGTTTCTCTACAAATGCGTCGGGCGTGGCACGCGCGGGCTGGCGACGCTCAGGCCGGGCGACGAACTCAACATGGTCGGCCCGCTCGGCGTCGGCTTTCATCTCGATCCGGCGTGGCGCCACATCGTCGTGCTTGGCCGCGGCGTCGGCATCGCCACGCTTGGGCCGATCTCGCAGTTGGCGAAGGAGAACGGTGTCGGCGTCACCGCGATCCTCTCCGCACGCGACAAGGATTTCGTCATGGCCGGCGCGCTGTTCGCCGAAGCCGGCGACGTCGTCAGCGTGCTCGACACCGACGGCTCGAGCGCGGTGGAGAACGTCGAGAAAATCCTCGACAGTTTGGTTGAGCAAAAACGCGCCGATGCGTTCTTCACTTGCGGCGCGAACCGGCTGTTTCAACTGATGAAACGCGTCGGCAAGGCGCACAATATTCCGGGGCAGGTGGCGATGGAGCAGGTGATGGCGTGCGGGCTCGGCCCCTGCTACGTCTGTGTCCGCACTTTCGAAGTGAACGGCAAGAAGGAACTGCGCCGGGTCTGCATCGAAGGGCCGGTGTTCGACATGCAGGAGGCAGTCGGATGGTAGACATGAGCGTCAAGATCGGTTCGGTGACGCTGAAGAATCCGATCATGCCGGGCTCCGGCTGCTTCTCCACCGATCTCGCCCAGGTCATGGACATCAATCGCCTCGGCGCCATGGTGGCGAAAACCGTGTCGCGCGAATACCGCGCCGGCAATCCGCCGCCGCGCGCCGCCGAGGTCGAAGGCGGCATGATCAATTCGATCGGGCTGCCGACCAAGGGCATCGATTATTTCTTCGAGCATCAGGTGCCGGACTATCGGCGCTTCACGCCGCCGCTGGTCGGCTCGATCTCGGCGACCACGATCGAGGATTTCGAAGCCATGGCGCGCGACGTGGCGCAGGGCGACATCGACGTGCTCGAGGTGAATATCTCCTGCCCGACGCGCGATCCCAAGGGCGGCAATTTTGCGCTGCACGCCGAGCACACTTACGACGTGATCAAGCTCATTCGCGCCACCACCGACAAGCCGGTCTGGGTGAAACTGTCGCCCAATGCCGGCGACATCGTCACTGTGGCGCAAGCGGCCGAGCGCGCCGGCGCCAATGCGCTGGTGGTTTCGAACACCATTTTGGGCCTCAAGATCAACACCGACACGTTCCGCCCGGCGATCGGCAACAAGTTCGGTGGGTTATCGGGCCCCGGCATAAAACCGGTCATCGTGCGCATGGTGCATCAGTGCGCGCAGGCGGTGAAAATTCCGATTATCGGCTGCGGGGGCATCGTCAAGGTCGAAGACGTGGTGGAATATATGCTGGCCGGCGCCACCGCGGTGATGATCGGCTATCTGACCTTCCGCAATCCGACCGGCATGATCGCGATCATCGATGGCCTGGAGCAATGGTGCGCCAAGCGCGGTTTTGCCCGCGTCGCCGATCTCACACGCGCCATGATCGACGAGCCGCCGATGGAGACTTTTGCCGCGGCCGCCGCGCCGATAGGCTAGCGCGCCGCCAACGGACCAAAGCCAAAGCAATGACCACGCGCATCACCATCCGCAAACCCGACGACTGGCACCTGCACGTCCGCGACGGCGAGATGCTCAAAGCGGTGCTGCCGTACACGGCAAAGCATTTCGGCCGCGCCATCTTGATGCCGAATCTCATTCCGCCGGTGCGCACCACGGCCGACTGCGCCGCCTATCGCGAGCGGGTGATGGCGGCGGTGCCGCAGGGGTCGAAATTCAAGCCGCTGCTCACCTGCTATCTCACCGACGATACCGATCCCGACGACGTCGAGCGCGGTTTTCGCGATGGACTTTTCACCGGCGTAAAGCTTTATCCAGCCAACGCCACGACAAATTCGGCGGCCGGCGTCACTGACTATAAAAAAGTCATGCGCGTTCTGGAGCGCATGGAAAAGCTCGACATGCCGTTCCTGATGCACGGCGAGGATACCGATCCCGACGTCGATATTTTCGACCGCGAGAAGGCGTTCATCGACCGGTATCTGACGAAATGGGTGAAGCAATTCCCCGGCCTGCGCTTCATCCTCGAACATCTGTCGTCGAAAGAAGGCGCCGATTACGTGAAGAGCGCGGCGCCCCAGGTCGGCGGCACCATCACGCCCTATCACATGATGCTGACGCGCAACGACTGGTTCGGTCACGGCCTCAAGCCCTACATGTACGTGATGCCAGTGATCAAAACCGCGCGCGACCGCGCCGCGTTGCGCAAGGCCGCGACCTCGGGCGAGGCGTGCTATTTCCTCGGCACCGATTCCGCGCCGCATCCTTATTCCCGAAAAGTCTCGACCAACGGCGTGCCCGGCATGTTCAATGCGCCGGTCGCGATCGAGACCTATGCGCGGGTGTTCGAGGAGGAGGGCGCGATCGACAAGCTCGAAGCCTTTGCCTCGCTCAACGGACCGAAGCATTATCGGATGCCGCCGAACGAGGATAAAATCACGCTGGAGAAGACGCCTTGGACCGCGCCGGAGGAAGTTAAAGTCGCCGGCCCCGACGAGCGCGCCTTGGTCTATCGCGGCGGCGAGACCATCGAGTGGAAGGTGGTAGCGTAATTTCCCTCCCCCCTTGTGGGGGAGGGCAGGGTGGGGGGTCGGGAGGTAACGTGAGGGTGTCGACGATCGCGCGGCACCTCTCGACCCCCACCCCTACCCCTCCCCACAAGGGGGAGGGGAAAGGAGTCGAGCGATGACAGGCTTCCCCGACAAAGCGGTGATAGCCGAACTGACGGCCAAGATGCTGCTCGAAGTGGACGCGGTCCGCTTCATGACCGACAAGCCGTTCATCTATACGTCCGGCTGGGCGAGCCCGGTCTATACCGATTGCCGCCGGCTGATCTCGTTTCCGCGCGTGCGCCAGACCTTGATCGATTTCGGCGTGGCGACGGTGCTGCGCGACGCCGGTTTTGAGCAATTCGACGCGGTGGCCGGCGGCGAGACGGCGGGAATTCCGTTCGCCGCCTGGATGGCGGATCGCCTGATGCTGCCGATGCAATATGTGCGCAAGAAGCCGAAAGGTTTTGGCCGCAACGCCCAGATCGAGGGCCATATCGAGGACGGCGCTCGCGTGCTCCTGGTCGAGGACATGACCACCGACGGCCGCAGCAAGGTGAATTTCTGCAAGGCGCTGCGCGCGGCGGGTGCCACGGTCGAGCACGTCTTCGTGCTCTTCTTCTATGACATCTTTCCTGAATCGAAAAAAATCTTCGGCGATCTCGGCGTCACCTTGCACGCGCTCGCGACTTGGTGGGACGTGCTGGAGGTTGCCAAGAAGAGCGGCAAGTTCGAAAAGGCCAAGCTCAAGGAAGTCGAGAAATTCATGAAGAACCCGGCCGGCTGGTCGAAGGCACACGGCGGCGTCGCGCAAGCGGCGGAGTAATCAGAGGGAAGAAATGCCAAATCAAGTTGCGGATGTGATTGTTGTCGGCGCCGGCAATGCCGCGTTCTGTGCGGCGCTGGCGGCGCAGGAAGAGGGCGCCAAGGTCGTGATGTGCGAGGCGGCGCCGGAGGACGAATCCGGCGGCAACAGCCGCTTCACCGCCGGTTCCATTCGCGTCGTCTATAACGGCGTCGACGACATCAAGACGCTGGTGCCCGATCTCACGCCGGCCGAAATCGAAACCACGGATTTCGGCACCTACACCGCCGATCAGTTCTTCGACGACATGGCGCGCGTCACGCAGCACCGCGCCGATCCCGATCTGGTCGAGTTGCTGGTCACCAAGAGCTTCGACTCGCTCAACTGGATGCGCGAGAAGGGCGTGCGGCTTATTCCGATCTACGGCCGGCAGGCGTTCAAGATCGACGGCAAGTTCAAGTTCTGGGGCGGGCTCACGGTCGAATCCGTCGGCGGCGGGCCGGGGTTGATCGCCATGCTCACCGAGGCGGCCAAAAAGCGCGGCATCGAGATTCGCTACGCGACGCGCGGCCTCGATCTTCTCTTCGACGGTAACCGCGTCGAGGGCGTGCGGGTACGCCAGAACGGCGAGGTGCGCGAGTTGCGGGCGAAATCCGTGGTGCTGGCCTGCGGCGGCTTCGAGGCCAATCCGGAATGGCGCACGCGTTATCTCGGCCCCGGCTGGGATCTCGCCAAGGTGCGCGGCAGTCGCTTCAACACCGGCGAAGGCATCCGCATGGCGATTGATATTGGTGCAGCTCCGCGCGGCAACTGGTCGGGCTGCCACGCCGTGCAATGGGAAATGAACGCGCCGGAATTCGGCGATCTCGCGGTCGGCGATCAGTTCCAGAAGCATTCCTATCCGTTCTGCATCCTGGTCAACGCCACCGGCAAACGCTTCGTCGACGAGGGTGCCGATTTCCGCAATTACACCTATGCCAAGTATGGCCGCGTGGTGCTGGAGCAGCCGGGCCAGTTCGCCTGGCAGATCTTCGATCAGAAGGTAAAACACCTGCAGCGCGACGAATACAAAATCCGCCAGATCACCAAGGTGACGGCGAACACCATCGAGGAATTCGCGCAAAAGCTCGAAGGCGTCAACGCCGCCGAGTTCGTCAAGACCATCAAGGAATGGAATGCCGCGGTTAAAACCGACGTGCCGTTCAATCCGAACGTCAAGGACGGCCGCGGCACCCAAGGGCTTGCCATCAACAAGAGCAATTGGGCCAACACCTTCGATGCGCCGCCCTATGAAGGCTACGCCGTGACCTGCGGCGTCACTTTCACCTTCGGCGGCTTGCGCATCAACACCGACGGCGAAGTGCTCAACACCGACTATCAGCCGATCCGCGGCCTCTATGCCGCGGGCGAACTGGTCGGCGGGCTGTTTTACTTCAACTATCCGGGCGGCTCGGGCCTGATGTCCGGTACGGTGTTCGGCAAGATCGCCGGCACCTCGGCCGGCCGCGCCGGCAAGAACTGAAAATGGACGCCAAGGTTTCAGGCCCGCTCAACCAACTCGGCGCCGCCGAGATCGTGCAAAAGATCGCGCGTGGCGAAGCCACGTGCGAAGCGGTGACGCGCGACTGCGTGGCGCGGATCGCGGCGCGCGACGGTGTCGTCAAAGCGTGGGTGAATTTCGATCCGGAATTGGCGCTTGGGCAAGCGCGCGCGCTCGATCGCTCGCAAAGCCGCGGCCCGCTGCATGGCGTGCCGATCGGCGTCAAGGACATCATCGACACGTTCGACATGCCGACCGAATTCGGCTCGCCGATCTACAAGGGCCATCGGCCGCCGTCGGACGCTGCGTGCGTGGCGCTGCTGCGCCGCGCCGGCGCGGTGATGCTGGGCAAGACCGCGACCTGCGAATTCGCCGGCATGGCGCCGCCGGAAACCACCAATCCGCACAATCCGGCGCATACGCCGGGCGGCTCGTCGAGCGGCTCCGCGGCGGCGGTTGCCGACGACATGGTGCCGGCGGCGCTCGGCACGCAGACCGGCGGCTCGGTGCTCCGCCCGAGTTCCTATTGCGGCATCTTCGGCTTCAAGCCGACGTACAACAGTTTCAACAAAGCCGGCGTGAAGCCGGCCGCGGAAAGCATCGACACCATCGGCTGGCTCGCGCGCTCGCTCGACGACATCGAGCTGCTCACCGCCGTGTTGCGCATGCAGGCGCCGCAGCCGCCGCAAACGATGAATTCTGCGCCGCGGATCGGTTTGTGCCGCACCGAGATGTGGGATAGCGCGCAGCCGGAGACCAAGGCCGCGCTCGAAGGCGCAGCAGCGGCTCTCGCCAAGGCCGGCGCCACAGTGCGCGAAATAAAACTTCCAGAGCCGTTCACTGGCCTGCGCATGGTCGCGCGCGAGACCATTAATTTCTACGAACGCGCCGCTTGCATGGCCTTCGAATGGGACCATCATCGCGACGCGCTGTCGCCGCAGATGAAGCGTTATATCGAGCACGGCCAGAAAACCTCGCGGCAGGATTATATCGCTGGCTGGCGCAAGGTCGAGCAGTGCCGTGCGCTGCTGCCGAGCGTCTTCGAAGACTTCGACGTGCTGCTGGCACCGTGCGTGCAAGGCGAGGCGCCGAAGGGTCTTGCTTCGACTGGCGACGGCACCATGCAGGCGATCTGGACCGCGCTGCACACGCCGAGCATGACGCTGCCGACCCATCGCGGTCCGAACAATCTGCCGGTCGGCATTCAGCTGGTCGGGCAACGCTACGACGACGACCGGCTGTTCGCCTGCGCACGATGGGTTTGGCAAAAAATCGGCGCGTCGGAGATGATCGGTTGCAGGCACGCGTAGATTAGGGCGAGCGTATGGAATTCGACAATTCGTTCGACGTTCCGTTGTCGCCGGCGCAAGCCTGGGCGGTACTGATGGACATCCGGCGCATTGCACCCTGCATGCCCGGCGCGGCGCTGACCGAAGTGATCGACGCGCAAAATTTTCGCGGCAAGATCGCGGTGCGGCTCGGTCCGGTGGCTTTGGCGTTTGCCGGCCGCGTGCAGTTCGAGGATGTCGACGAGACAAATCATAGCGCGCGAGTGAAGGCGCAAGGCAGCGACGACAAAGGCCGCGGCTCGGCCAACGCTACGGCAACGTTCCGCATCGAGCCCGCCGATATCGGCTCGCGCGTTTTCATCCACACCGACCTGATGCTGTCCGGCGCCGTGGCGCAATACGGCCGCGGCGTCGGCATGATCCAGGCGACCGCGTCACAAATCATCGGCCAGTTCGCCAGCAATTTACGCGTGCAGCTTGAACGGCAGCCGGGGCCTGCAACTCCCGATGTGCCGTCGCCGCCGATCGTGCCGGAGCGAACGCCAGCACCGCCGCGCTCAGCGCCAATGCCGGCGAGCGCTCGGCCGTCGCCGCCGGAATTGCCGCCGCTTCCGGCCGCGAAACCGATATCGGGCCTCACGTTGCTCGCCCGCGTCATCTGGCAACAGGTCCGCGCTCTGTTCAGCGGCCGAAAAGATTAGGTATCATTCGGCGTCATCAGCGAGGGACCATGGCCCATAGCAAAACGATCGGCAGCGCCTTGGCGCTCGTCGTTCTCGCCGGTCTGGCCTGCGCCGCCGGCGTCGAAGATTTTTACAAGGGCCGCAACGTCACGCTGGTCATCGGCTATAGCGTCGGCGGCGGCTACGACGCCTATGCGCGTTTGCTCGGCCGCTACTTCGGCAAGCACGTTCCCGGCAATCCCGCGATCGTGCCGGAGCAAATGACCGGCGCCGGCAGCCTGCGCTCGGCGAATTTCATTTATTCCGTGGCGGCGAAGGACGGTTCCGTGTTCGGCACCTTTTCGCGCAGCATGGGCATTTCGCCGCTGGTCGACAAAGCCGAGTTCGACAGCCGCAAGTTCACCTGGCTCGGCAGCGTTACCGACGACAACACGATCTGCGTCACCTGGAACACGTCGCCGATAAAAAATTGGGATGACTTTCTGACCAAGCCGTCCAAATTCGGCGGCGAGGGCGCCGGCGCCGATCCGGACATCTGGACGCTGCTTTACAAGAAGGTGTTCGGCGCCAAGGCGCAGCTGGTCTCCGGTTATCCCGGCACCAACGACACGGTGCTGGCGATGGAGCGCGGCGAGATCGACGGCCTGTGCGGTATTTCGTGGAGCACCATCAAATCGCGCCATCCGGAATGGCTGACCAGCCATTCGGTCAACATCATCGTCCAGGCCGCGCTGAAGAAGGAGCCGGAGATTTCCGCGGTGCCGCTCGCCACCGAGCTGACCAAGACGCCGGAGCAGCTGCAAATCATCAAATTGCTGCTGGTGAGCCAGGCCATGGCGCGGCCGTTCGCGGCGCCGCCCGACATTCCCGCCGACCGCAAGGCGGCGTTGATATCGGCGTTCGATGCCACCATGAAGGATGCCGATTTCCTCGCCGAGGCGCAAAAGCTCAGCTTCGACGTGCGCCCGGTCAGCGCCACGGCAATCGATGCGATGCTGGCGGAGGTCTATCAAACGCCGAAGGACGTCATCGCCCGCGCCACCAAGGCGATCTCGAGCGAGGGCCAGTGAGCGAGCTGATTGGATCGAACGTCCCGCGGCTCGAGGATTTTTCGCTGCTGACCGGCAGCGCGCGTTTCGTCGATGACATTCCCGCTCCCGGCGCGTTGCACGCAGCCTTCGTGCGCAGCCCGCATCCGCACGCGCTGATCCGCGGCATCGACGCCGACGTGGCGCGGGCGATGCCGGGCGTCGTCGCCGTGCTGGCGCTCGACGATCTCGCCCCGGTGCTGCGGCAGCGGCGCATGGTCCGCACTTCGAATTCCGGCACAAAGCTCGACCAGAGCTGGCCGTTCGCCTTGGCCGACGGTGAAGTGTCGTTCGTCGGCGAGCCGGTCGCTATCGTCATCGCGAGCGATCGTTATTTGGCCGAGGATGCCGCCGCGCTTGTCGCGGTCGACTACGACGTGCTGCCGGCAGCGATTGATTGTCGGGTCGAGCGTTCGCCGCCGGTGCGCCGCGAGCTGACGACGAACCGGGTCATCGCCTACAAGGTCGCCTACGGCGACAGCGACGCGGCATTCGCCAAGGCCGCCCATGTCGTGCACGAGGACCTTTGGGTCCATCGTGGCGCCGCGCATTCCATGGAAGGCCGCGGCATTTTTGTACAAATCTCCGACCGCGAGACGCAAATCTGGGCTTCGACGCAAAAGGCCCACGATTTGAAGAACGCGCTGGCCGACTATATCGATCTCGACGAAAGCCGGTTGCGCGTCGCCACGCCTGACGTCGGCGGCGGTTTTGGACCAAAACTGTGCGTCTATCCCGAGGACGTCGCCACGGTCGCGGCCGCGACCTTGCTGCGCCGCTCGGTCAAATGGATCGAGGATCGCCGCGAGCATTTCACCAACGCGGCGCAGGAGCGCGATCAGTACTGGTCGATCGAGATCGCTGCCGACGCCGAGGGACACGTGCGCGGCATCCGCGGCCGGCTGATCCACGACATCGGCGCTTACGCGCTGCAAGACGTCAATATCCCTTACAATTCGGCGACCACCCTGAGCGGCCCCTATATGGTGCCGGCGCTGGCGATGGACGTGGTCGCGACGCATACCAACAAGGCGCCGGTCTCTTCGGTGCGCGGCGCCGGCTATCCGCAAGCGGCTTTCGCCATGGAGCGCTTGATGGACAGCCTGGCGCGCGCGATGGGCATCGAGCGCGCCGAGTTGCGCCGCCGCAATCTGATTCCGGCGGCGAAGATGCCGTATCTCAAGCCGCTCAAAGCGCGCTCCGGCGAACAGGTGCAATACGACAGCGGCGATTATCCCGGCTGTCAGGCGGATATTCTGCGCGCCACGGCCTGGGACGATTTTCCACGCCGCCAGGCTGCCGCGCGCGAGCAAGGCCGCTACATCGGCATCGGGTTGGCGCACGGCATCAAGGGCACCGGCCGCGGCCCGTTCGAATTCGGCGGCGTGAAAGTTTCGCCGACCGGACGCATCACGGTTTCGACCGGCGCCGCGGCGATGGGGCAAGGGCTCGCCACCGCGCTGGCGCAAATCTGCGCCGAGGCGTTCGGCGTGCGCGCGGATGAAGTCACGGTGGTTTCCGGCGACACTTCGGCGGCGCCGCTCGGCCTCGGCGGCTTCGCCAGCCGGCAGACGGTCACCGCGGGCTCGTCGGTGCTGATCGCGTCGCAGGCCGTTGCCGCCAAGGCGCGCAAGCTCGCCAGCCACATGCTTGAGGCAGCGGAAGAGGATCTCGAAATCGTCGATGGCGAAGTGCGCGTCGTCGGCGCGCCGCAGCTTGCGGTCAAACTCGGCGAATTGGCGCGCGTGCTCAAAGGCGCGCCGGGCTATGCCTTCCCGGAAGGCATCGATCCCGGGCTCGCGGCGGATGCGACTTTCCGCGTCGATCAGCTCGCTTACTCGAATGCCTGCCACGTCGTCGAGGTCGAGGTCGACATCGAGACCGGCGGTGTCACCATCTTGCGCTATGTCGCGATCCAGGATTCCGGCCGCAGGGTCAATCCGCAGATCGTCGAGGGCCAGGTTCATGGCGGCATTGCGCATGGCATCGGCAATGCCATGTTCGAATGGATGGGCTATGACGATGCCGGCCAACCGGTGACCACCACATTTGCCGACTATCTCCTGCCGACCGCGACCGAAGTGCCGGCCTTCGAGACGCTCTATAAGGAATCGCCGTCGCCGCATAATCCGCTCGGCGTCAAAGGCGTCGGTGAAGTCGGCGTCATTCCCGCCGCCGCGGCGATCATCTCGGCCATCGAGGATGCGCTGTCGCCGTTCAACGTGCACATTGCGCAGATGCCGGTCACGCCGCCCCAGCTCATTGAACTGATCGCGAAGGGTGCGACACGGTAGGCTTTTGACCTGCCGCTGCAGCGGGAGCAGAGTAGCTTTCGACAATGGAGAACCGAATGAACCGCCCGATTGCCGCCGCGCGCGTCCTCGTCTGGTCGATGCTGGCGCTCGCTGCAAGCCTGCCGGCACATGCGCAGAATTTCCCCGATCGGCCCGTGCACCTGATCATTCCCTATGGGCCGGGCGGCATTACCGACTTTGCCGGCCGCGTGCTGGCGCAGAAAATCGGCGAGGCCTTGGGCCAAACCGTGGTGGCGGAGAACAAGCCGGGGGCCGGCGGCATCGTCGGCGTCGATTACGTCGCGCATTCGTCGCCCGACGGCTACAACATGGCGGTGATGGATCCGGCGGTTGTCGTCAATCCGATCCTGCAGAAAACGATGCCCTACGACATTTTCAAGGACATCGTGCCGCTTTCGATCACCAGCTCGTCGCCGGAAGTGCTGGTCGTCGCGCCGCAGCTCGGCATCAAGAGCTACGCCGAGCTGGTCGCCTACGGCAAGGCCAATCCAGGCAAGCTCAACTATGCCAGCGCCGGCGTCGGCACCACGCCGCATCTCGCCGCCGAACTGTGGAAATCGCGCACCGGCATCGACGCCGTGCACGTGCCCTATAAGGGCATCGGCGCGTCCTATACCGACATGATGAGCAACAAGGTGCAGCTGGCGTTCTCCAGCATCGCAGGCGCGCTGCCGTTCACCGGCGACGGCCGCGTCATCCCGCTCGCGACCACCGGCGCGCAACGTTCGGCCGTCTATCCCGATCTGCCGACGGTGGCCGAGGCCGGACTGTCCGGCTACGACGTCGATCTCTGGCTCGGGCTGTTCGGTACCGCCGGAACGCCGCCGGCCGTGCTCGAGAAGCTCAACGCCGCCATCGCCAAGGCGCTACAGGACAACGAGCTGAAAGCGTCGTTCGCCAAGTTCGGCCTCACGCCGCGCGGCATGTCGCTCGCCGATTCCGCCGCTTTCACCAAATCCGAATACGAGAGATGGAAAAAGTTAATCGAGCAGCAGCACATCACGCTCGAGTGATACCGGTGGCAAATGAGAGGCACGTGCTGACAAAAGTGCGATGACAAATCCCTGGCCGACGGAATTGCGGCTGCACAAGGATCGCAACGCGCTGACCGTCGCCTTCGACAGCGGCGAGAGTTTTGATCTCGCCGCCGAATATTTGCGCGTGCGCAGCCCCAGCGCCGAGGTTCAGGGCCACTCGCCGAGCGAGCGGCGGACCGTCGGCGGCAAAGCGGCGGTGCAGATTCTCGAAGTGCATCCGGTCGGCAATTACGCGGTGCGGCTGACCTTCGACGACATGCACTCGACCGGAATCTTTAGTTGGGAATATCTTTTCGAACTCGGTCAAAATCGCGAAAAATACTGGCGGGACTATCTCGACGAGCTCGCGGAAAAGGGCCTTTCGCGCGCAGCGGCGGCGCATTGACGGTAACGGCACTCGGCTTTCGCGCCGAGTTTTACATTATTTATTGCGGAGAATTTTTGCAAACCGCGTAACAGTTCCGTTCGATCGCAGCCCTAGATTGACCGGCGCGCGTCGGCACACGCGCACTCGATCATGACATTTCGTTGCACGAGGGGCGACTTCATCAGGGAAAGGACTTGGTCATGCGCACATCGCTGTGGAATTTCCTTGCCGATGAGCAAGGGGCGGCGGCCATCGAATACGGCCTGTTGGCAGCAGGCATCGCGGTCGCCATCATCGCGGTGGTCGCGGCGCTCGGCACCAACCTCAATACGACGTTCTCGACCGTCTCGACGTCGCTGAAATAACAAGCCTTCGCTCCGGCGCCCGCCGCAAACCCGTCAACGATCGGTCAACCTCGGTTCGGCATCATCGCGGCAGTGTCGGGGTGGGGTGTGCGATGGGGCACCTTCCGGCATCAGAACGGCCCAGGTCCTGCTCCCTCGGGACCGGGCCGTTCGTTTTTTCCGGCGTTGCGTTGGCAACGCTCTTCGCTCCTCCATCTTTTACATGTCACATCAATGGCTTGCGGGAACACCGCGCGCCGGCGCCGGTCGCCGCTGCGAAGATCAGGAGCGCGCCCCCGAGCAAAAGCTCGCGAGGCACCGCCGGGAAGCGACAACGACGTTGAAGCCAGTCCGTAGCGCAGCACGTTCGTTTCTCTGTTCACATGGTTGATAGATTGTTTTTGCCGTTACGGCGCGGCGACCGCGGCACCGAGCGTAGCGCGAAAGACGTGGCGCGCGGAGGGCCCGAACTTCGCTGGCACGGGATGCGTTTTTTCGTCTAAGATCGTTATAGCGGCCGAAAAGATGCCGCGATTAGGGAGGAGATCCAAATGAAGTCGCGTACTTTGACTGTATTGGCGCTAGCGGCCGGTTTGTTTGCCGCGGGTCAAGCCATGGCGCAGCCCGCGCCAGCGGCTCCGGCCGCGCCTGCTGCGCCGCCCGATCTGAATGCCATCCCCGAAAAGATGCCGTTTTTCGTTCCATATGGCACACCGATCGCGATGGACAAGGCGCAGGCTTTGATTCAGGCGGCGGTGGCGGAAGCCACCAAGCGCGGCTGGGCGATGAACGTCGCGGTCGTCGATCCCAACGGCGATCTCATCGCCTTCGGCCGGATGGACGGCGCCGCGTTAGCCTCAATTTCGATCTCCCAGCATAAGGCGCGGGTTGCGGCGCGATATCGCCGGCCGACCAAGGCGTTCGAGGACGCCGTGCAAAAATTCGGCTTCAACTACCTCTTGACGCTCGACGACGTCATCGCCTCCCGCGGCGGCATTCCGTTGATCGACGGCGGCAAGATCATCGGCGCCATCGGCTGTTCCGGCGGCACCGGCGCGCAGGACGAGGCGACCTGCACCGCGGCGGCGAGCACGATCAACAAGTAGTTCACGACGAGCAGCAGACCCGAAGGCGAGGGCGGCCGCCGGGCCGCCCTCGTTGCATCTGGAGGGCGGTTTGGCGCTAAATTGCGAGATGAGAATCACGTCACGTCGAATTTGGCGCGACGCACTCGCAGCGCGGTTTCGGTCTGAATGGCAAACGCTCCCACATATCGCCGCTGCGGATTTTTGCTGCTTGCCTTGGCATTTGTCTGGTCCGGAGGCCTTTATGCGCCGTACGCCGCGGCCCAAGACCGGCCGCCGGCCGCCACGCCGTCGGCGCTCGCCATGGCCAAATACCGGCAAGACCTCGCGGCCTATTTGCAGGCTCGCGACGCCTACCAGGCCGCGGCCAAAACCTATTGGAGCTCGATCACCGAGAAGCGGCGCTCGCGCAACGGCATGCGCGCCCGCGGCGCGGCATTGTCGATCGACGATTACGTGCTCGACCAGCCGCCTGTCTATTCCGGCCCGCCAAAACCGCGCGATCCCTCAAAACCTCCCGAGCCGCCGCAACCGCCGCCCTATGTCCCTGTGGTGGCGGATTTCCTCGCCGCCGCCGTCAGCGAGTTCAAATTCACGCCGCGGACCCCGCGCAACGACGGCGAATTCAAACGCGCTTATGTCGCAGCCGCGGCGGCGGCCGGCCTGAGCAAAGACCAGGTCGTGCGCATTTACAGTTTCGAGGCGACCGGCAACGGCACTTACGACCTTGAAGCCGGCCTCGAATACAACAAGACCGGCCGCGCCATCACCACCGCGCTCGGCTACAACCAATTGCTGGCGACCAACAGCGTCGAGATTCTCGCCGAAAACGGCGATCGTTTCATTGCTAAGCTCGCGGCAACGGCGCAGCAATTGCCGGACAGCGATCAAAAAGCCTTGGAGAAGAAACTCGCCATCGTGCGCAAAATGATCGCGTTTGCGAAAAGCGTGTCCGACGATTGGAACGAGCATGAAATATTGGCCAGAACGCAAAAGGGCCTCGCCATCCACGCGCTGAATCTCGACCTGGGTTTCGGCCCGTTGCTGCAGACCCAAAAACTTCTCGACTCCATCGTGTTCGCCCGGCGCAAGGGATTTACGGTGCCGCTGAGCGCCGCCGAGCTGGAAATGATGAACCTGACCGGCGACGGCAACGGCTTCGACATGGTGACGATGCCGGCGAACTGGCGCGACAAGGTGCCGACCGCAAATTTCTTCCAGCCGCACGGCTACGCCGACAATCCGGTGGTGCAGAGAAATAACGTCGTGGCGAAGCTGCTGGCGGCGACGGATGCGGTGATGGATAACGAAGTGAAAAAGCCGGGGGCGAAAGAACTGACGGCAGATTTTCCGTGAGCCGCAGCGAATTGGAGAGATTCGTAACAGCGCGCGGAGTCGGTTTGCCTGCCGTAGCTCGGATAGGTAAGAATCCCCGGGACACCAGTTCGGAATGCAGAACGAGTTGATGAAAAAGTACGCGCGGTTATTTCAGCGAATTAAACTTATCAATTGCGGCTTTGAAAGCAGCTGGGCCATCCCAGATGGCAAGCGAAAGAGTAAACACTGCCGCGGCAGCTAGGCCGCCACCCGTCGCGAGGCCGGCAATTGCGCCTGCTAGTACCAACTTTCCCAACCGCGATGAGCCGATAACGTGATCGATCTGGGACAAAATGCGCAAGATCGCTTTGGTGGCTTCTGGCAGCTGTTCTTCGGGCGCCGTTTCTGGTTGGCGACGAAGCTCGTGACCCACGGCTTGAAGCTGTTCGACGTACTCCGAAATAGAGTTTATGCGCAAATCAGCGATGGCTTTTGCTATTTCATCAACACGGTCGGCGAGATTAGCTGGCGCTTTTGTAGAAGATGGTGGCGGGGTTTGCCGGCCAGCGATCTCTCTTTCTATGATCTCAAGCCACGCCTTCAGATCATTCTTGGCCTTCTCGATGTCAGCCGCGGTGTTGAAGGAAAAGATGATGGCCCGATACAACGCGACATCAAATAGCGCAGTTTGATTATGCTCCAGCATATGGATGATAGGCGTCATCGCCATATGACGCATACCAAGCTCGTAAAAGGTATTCGGATTGGAAAATGAGACATCGGCGATAACCAAGTCTGCGTTCACGACCTGATTCACGACGCTTCCGGTTATCAAGTCAGAGCCGTCCGATGCCGCGTGTTGTACGCTCCAATCTGGAAACGAATGCTGGAACACAGGAAGAATTATTTCGTTGAATAACCGAAACGAGTGTTGACGGAGCATTGGCATCGGCTCGCCAAGCGGCCCGATCACAAAACAAACTTTTTTATCGGCCATGCAGTATCTCAGTGGGAAAGGCTACCGACGGGCGGCATGCTGTGCGGTACGCTGATCGCCAGCCACACGGCCTGCGTCACGCGCTCTTGCTAAGTCGATTTCCTTAGGACTTGCATCCCATAGGTGTAACACGCTTGCCTTGATTAATGCGGACCCGTTTCGTTCTCTATAAGGATGGTCTACCCCGAGGTGAGCTATCTGCGAATTAGACGAAGTAGCGCAATAGTTTCTTCGCCGTGTCAATGAATTGGACGGCTTGGTGCCTTTGGCGCCGATCGCCAAGGCCGCGCCATCGAAGCGCGAAGGCGATAAAGATCGAGCCTGCTTAGCGCCGCGTCGGCTCGATCGTCTTGTCCCAGCCGGCGTTCAACACCTGCTGATCCAAGGGCCGTTTGAGCAGCCTGAAGCGGTTCGGATCGAGCGCCGCTGCCGGCTGCCCCGGCTCCGTCGGCGCCAGCGTCGGCGATGCCGTCTCTCCGGCCGTTCTTTGCAGGCTCGGTTGCTCGCCGATGCGGCCGCGCCAGCGCTCGACGACCGACGCCAGCGAATGCGGAGCTTTATTGCTTGCCGGCGAGACTTCGCCGAGATTCACCGTCTCGCTCTTTGGCAACACACTGTCGGGCAATTGTTTGAATTTGAGCCGCGTCGGCAGCGCGACGCCTTCGCCGAAGGCCAAGGCTTCGCCGGTGCCAAGCGACGGCAGGAACGCCAAGAGATTGGCCGCTGTATCTGCGACCGCCGAACGCAGCAGCGATTGATCGCGCTCGTTGGTCATGCGCATCGCGAACAGCGTACTGCATTGCGACAGGATGGTCGGGTCGAGCTCGGCGGGCCGCTGCGTGACCAGGCCGAGAAAGACGCCGTATTTGCGGCCCTCTTTGGCGATCCGCGAAATGGCGCGCCGGGTCGGCGCGAAGCCGATATTGTGGTCGGCCGCCATGTAGCGATGCGCTTCCTCGCACACCAGCAGCACCGGGTTGGTGCCGTCGCTCCACAGGCCGAGGTCGAACGCCATGCGGCAGGTGACGGAGACGACGGCGTCGACCACTTCGGACGGAAATCCGGCCAGCTGCATGATGGTCATCGGCCGCCCGTTCGGCGGCAGCCGGAACAGCGTCGCCAGAATTTCCGCCATGGTGTCGCCGCCGACATTGGCGTTCTCGAACATGAAGGCATAGCGCGGATCGCCGCAAACGCTTTCGATGCGGGTGATCAGCTTGTGATAGATCATGCGCGAGGAGCGGTTCTCGAGCTTGCCCATCCGCGAATCGAGGAGTGTGATGAGATCGGCAATGCGATAGGGCACCGGGATGTCGAGGGTGTAACGCGCGGTAACCTCACCGCTCTTGGTGCTCAGCCGGCCTTGGGCGGAGAACTGCTGGGCGTACATCGTTTTCGCCAGCGGAATGACCTCGGAGAGAAAGTCGATCTCTTCATCGAGGCTGGGCCGGCCGCCGAAGAACACGTCGACGATTTCGTCGAAATTGAACAGCCAGAACGGCAGCTTGAGATTGCTCGGATTGAGAACTTGGGCGTGGTCGCCGAAGCAGCGGCTGTATTCGTTGTGGACATCGAGAACGAAAAACCGCAGGTCGGGGCGGGCCTCGATGATCTGCTGCAGCAACAGCGCCACCGCGCTCGATTTGCCGACGCCGGTGGTGCCGAGCACGGCAAAATGCTTGCTCACCATTTCGTCGACGTCGAGCCGGGCGGCGATGGCGGCATCGAGCTGCAGATGCCCGATGTCGATCATGCGTGAGCTGCTGGAATGGAAGATCAGGCGCAGCTCGCGCGCGGCGATGAAAGTCACCGTATCGCCGATCGCCGGATAGGTGGTGACGCCGCGCTGGAATCGCGCCGCTGCGGAATCGTAGTTGGAGATTTCGCCGATGAGCTCGAGCTGCGCGGTCGCGACTTGCGGGTCTTGCGGCGTCAGGCCCGGCTGCAGGGAGACGTCGGTGATCAGGCCGATGAGCAGCGATTTATTGGCGCAGACGCCGAGGAATTTGCCGACCGTCGCGCGGGTTTCCTCGGGGCCGTTGGGAGAGGCGCCGGTAAGCCCGACGCTGGCATGACAGCCGCGGACCGAATTGACTTGACCCAGGAGAGCCACCTGCGGCATCGGATGTCACCTTATTGATTGCTAAACGGGATAGTCCCGCGAATGTCCGCTTAGCCTCGTTTTACAGTGGCATACCGGGTTGGAAATTCCGTTAATTCGGCAATATCAATGCGGCTTTATCGCCGTGGAACTCGTGCACGGTGCGCCGGACCTGTCGGGATTCCCACCGCCAAGCCTGCCGTACCGCCGCTTAAGCAAGAATTAGCCAAATCTGTTCGATGACAAGTCGGTTCGATGACAAGTCGGTTCGATGCCAAGCCGGTTCGATATCCTGCGCGACCGACGCCGCGTTGCCTTGGACCTAGCGCCGCGCGCGCAGCGGCGACTGTTCCCGCTGCGTGGCATGGGAGCGGGAATTGCCGGAACCGCCATGCCGTATCGTCGTCAGGTCTTCCATGAAAATCGGCCGGGAAAAATAGTAGCCTTGGGCATAGCGGATGCGGGTGGCGGCTTGCAGGAAGGTGACCTCTTCCACAGTCTCGACGCCTTCGGCGATCACCGTCATGCCGAGCGGCTCGCTGAGCGCCTCGATGGCTTTCAAGATGCTCTGGCTGCGCGAGCGCTTGTGAATATCGGTGATGAACGAGCGGTCGATCTTGAGCTCATCGGCGGTGATGTCGGCCAGCGCCGCCAACGACGAATAGCCGGTGCCGAAATCGTCGATCGAGACGCGGGTGCCGATCTCGCGCAGCATCGGCAGCACCTGCGACTGAAACAGGCTTTTGGCCACGAACGCGTCTTCGGTGACTTCGACGATGAAGCGGCCGGCATAGTTCGTCGCCTTCAGCTCGTCGCAAAAGTCGCGCATGAATTGGATGTTGCAGGCCTGCTTGGCCGCGATGTTGATGGCGACGGTGACGTGCGGGCCGAACGCTTCGTCGATCAGATCCATCGAGCGGACGATCTGATCGAGCGCCAAATGGGCCAAATCGTCGATCAGGCCGAGCTCGGTTGCCAGCCCGATGAAGTCGCCGGGAGCGTGGATTTCGCCATTTTCGTCACGCAGGCGGATCAGCGCTTCGACGCCGACCACTTCCTGGCTGCGGATATCGACCTTCGGCTGGAACGCGCAGCAGAAGCGGCCGTCGCGGACGGCCAGCCGCAGCCGCTGCTCTTGCGCCATTCTTTTGGTCATCGCCCGACCCATGTCGGTATCGAACAGCGCGGCGCCGCCTTTGGCGCCCTCCTTGATGCGATACATGGCGGTATCGGCGGCGCGGCGCAGCATCTCGTAATTGCGGCCGTGGTCGGGATAGACGCTGAGCCCGATCGATGCCGAGGTGAATATTTCGAACCCTTCGATCAGGAACGGCTCTTTGAGCTGCGCCAGCAGGCTGTCGATAAGCTCGGCAAGGTCCTCGTCGCGGGCAAGAGGATGCACGACCAGCAGGAACTCGTCGCCGCTGATGCGGCTGAGAATATCGGACGGGCGAACATTGGTGGCGATCCGCTGCGCCACCTTCACCAACAGCGCGTCGCCGATCGCGTGCGTATAGTAGTCGTTGATGTGCTTGAAATTGTCGATGTCGAGAAACGCCAAGGCAAACCGCGGCGACGTCTCCGCGCTCGTCAGCAGTTGCTCGACGTGCTCCTGGATTAGAGTGCGGTTCGGCAAGCCGGTGAGGTCGTCGAAATAGGCACGTCGCGACAGCTCGACCTCGGCCTGCTTGCGTTCGGTGTGGTCGATCGCGGCGGTCACCAGTACGGCGCGGTCGTGAATGCGCGCCGGCTTGCAATATTTCAAAAGCGTGCGTTCGCCGCCGGCGCCGGCAACCCGATCCTCCGTCATGGTCACGGTGGGCGAGTTCGCTTGCACGCTTGCGCCTTCGCCGCTGCTTGGTGCGGCGCCGGTCGGCGCTAGGTCCGGCGCACGGTCCAGGGCAAGACCGGAAAATTCGGCAGCCATGTCGTTGGCAAAAAGCGGCTTGCCGTCTTCGGCCTGCACCGTCACGCCCACCGGCAGGTGCTTGATGATGGATGCAAGAACGCTCAGCGCGCGGCGCGCTTCCCGCTCGCTGTCCTTCGATTCGGCGAGGAGCCGCTGCAATTGCGCCGTTTCGTTCGCAATAGCCGCGGGCGAGGCCGCCGCTATTCCGCTGGCGCCGTCGGCGGGCGAATCCGGCATTTGATCGGACGGTTCGGAATTCGCCATACGCAGCGCTCGACAACGATTCCAAGGCGGCGGGCGCCGCGGGTGATGTGCCGTCCGATTGCTAAAGCGCGCCGCAAACGGGGTTGGTTTTCGGACACTAAGCGCGGGCCAAGAAGAAAAACTTAAAATGGAATTCGAATCCCACGGGTATTGGTAGGGACCGTTCCGGCGGTGATTAAGCGATCATTAATGGGCAAACGAGATGTGCCTTGGCGGCAATGGCACAGCGTTTTGGTGAGGTCAGCCCGCCTTCGCCGTTCGGCTTCGGCGCGGCAGCCTTCACTCGCTTCGCGAGCGAAGGCTGGTGGGCGCTGTAGGGATTGAACCTACGACCTCTCCCGTGTGAAGGGAACGCTCTCCCGCTGAGCTAAGCGCCCGAGCCCATCAAGCCGCAGTTAATAGGGAGCGGCTCGGCAGGGTGTCAAGGGAATGTCCGTGCATTTCGGGATCAGTTCGATTTGGACTGATCAAGGCCGCTTTCTGGGCCATCGCAGCTTTATTTGATCGCAGAAAGCCAAGCTTAGTTCGACGACGCCACCCGCGACGCAGTCGACTGCAGCGCGCGGATGCGGTCGGCGAGGGTGGTCTTGTTTTCCTGCGGCGAATCCATGCCGCCGGCGGGCGTCTCGCGCGGCCTACCGTTAATGTCGACGACGGATGCGGCGCCTTGGACGCCGCCTTGGCTCACGGCGGGCTCGTCGACGGCGAGCATCGAGACGATCGTCGAGCCCGGGCCTTCGAGCGCCGCGGTGAGGCGGGCGACTTCGGCGGCGACGTCGTTGATGCGTTCGCGCAATAGCGCGTTCTCGACGCGCTCGGACGCCCAGGTCGATTCCGCGTCGCGCTTCATGGTTGCGAGCTCGCGCTGCAGCTTGTTGCGCTCTTCGACCGCGAGCGCGAGCTGGGCTTCGAGCTGCTTGATATCGGAGCGGAACTTGTCCGAGGCGATGGAGCTGCGGCCGCCGACGGATGCCAATTCGCTGCGCAGATCGGCTTCGGTCTGGCGCGCGGCTTCGGCGTCGTTGCGCAGCTTTTCGATCTGATAATCGCGCTCGGCGAGCGCGCGGCCCTGGTCGCCGAGTTTTGACTCGAGCTCCTGCACCCGCTTGTGCAGGACTTCGGCTTCAGTGGTCTGCAGCAGGAGCTGCCGCTCGAGATCGGTGGTGCGCTCGCCGAGGCTGCCGAGTTTTTCGCGGGCCGCGGTCAATTCTGCCGCCGTCGTCTCGGCGTCGCTGCGCTCGCGAACGAGGCGCAGCTCGATATCTTTCACAGTGCGTTCGTAATCGGCGACGCTGACCTTCATCGCCTCGACCTGGGTGCGCAGCGCGGCAAGCTCGACGCGCTGACTGTCGGACGTGATCGAATGCTCGCCCAGCTCGGCGACCAGCTTGACCAGCTCGGCCTCCTTGTCGGCGAGCGTGCGCTCGACTTCGCGCAGCGCGCCGTTTTTGATCTGGAATTCCTCTTCGGTGGTGCGCAGCTGCTCGCGCTGAGTCTTGTCGCGGGCCTCGATCGCGAAGATGGTCGCGGTCTTCTCGCCGAGCTCCTTCTTGAGCTGATTGATGGCGTCGGCCTTCTTGCCGAGCTCGGCAAGCTGCGACGTCGTCTTGGTCTTCATCTGCGCCACGCTCATTTCGAGGCGGCGGGTCGACATGGCGAATTCGGCGCGCAACTGATCTTTGTCGGCACGGATTTCGGCGATCGACAGCGGTGTCGCCGCTTCGAGGCGGCGCATGGTCAGGCGCACGGCACGGTTATGAACCAGCGGGACGAACAGAAGTCCGAGCAACGCCGCAACCAGGAAACCGATGCCGAAATACATGACCGGTTCGATCATGAGACTACGCCTCCGTCCGCATCGCGGCACCCTGCCACGCGGATACGCACCGCACCACATTCACCGGCCGTTAACCTAAACCGACTTTCGCCGCCGCGCCATTGTTAGCTGCAAAGATTGCTGCAAAGAGTTTGGCGCTGTCGCGTTTGTGTCACCCGAAGGCGCGGCTGCCGACGCGATCGAGGCGGCTTTAGGAAAGCTGGTGGCGCGGTTGCGTGCCGCCGGACGTCAGGCCGGACTTTAGAAGGGGTTCCAGGTCGGCCGCTGGGTGAATTTGAGGTAGCCGAGATTGGCGCCGAGGCGGAGCCCTACGCCGGAACGGATGGGGACCAGCACGATATCATTGGCGGTGAGCGCGGTCATGCCGAAGCCGCCGATGAAATAGGCCGAGCCGTCCAGCCCGCCGAAGCGGTCGAAGATCGCCGTGGTCCGCGGCAGGTTGTAGACCAGCATCATGGTGCGCGCGCCGTCGGCGCCGGCATCGAAGCCGAGCGTCGGCCCCTGCCAGAACACCCGCACATCGCCGGCATTCTTGGTGTAGAGCGTGCCGTCGCCGTAGCGCAGGCCGCCGACGAAGGCGCCGCCGGCTTCCTCGCCCAGCACATAGCCGTTCGGCAGGCCCCACTGGCTCACGGCCTTCTCGACCACCATGGCCAGCCCGCGCGAGACGCCGCCGAAGAAGCGATGTCCGGCATCGATGATCTCGTTCGGCTGGAACCGGCTGTCGTCCCGCGGCGGTTGTTGCTGCGGCGGACCGGGCGGGACCGCGCCGGTCGGCGGCTCCGCCGGCGCAGTCTGGGCCGCGACCGGCGCCACGCCCAATCCGGCCAAAAACGAACCAAAGAGTAGGGCAACGACGGCGAGCCGCGAGGCCGAATTCATGGCGAGTTTCCCCTTAACCCCTTGCTCACACGCTTTCGTTTAACTCTCGGAGAGGCCTATCCGAATCATTCGACCATTCGCCACAACTATGACCGCAGCACGGCAGAAACGGAAGCGATACGGCGCAGGCTTTGCGGCCGTCGTGGCTGTCCTGATGGCGCTGTCGGCTAGTCCGCAGGCCTCCATCGCCGCCACCACCGAGCGGCTGGTGGTCGACTGGCATACCGGCATGGCGATCGGCGGCTATGACCCGGTCGCCTTCTTCACCGACGGCAGGCCGCTTTTCGGCAGCGCCAATTTCGAATTGCGCTATGCCGGCGCGATCTGGCGCTTCCGCAATGTCGGCAATCGCGACGCCTTCGCCGCGCAGCCGGATATCTACATGCCGAAATTCGGCGGCTACGACCCGATCGGCGTGACCCGCGGCGTGGCAGTCGCAGGTAACCCAAATGTGTGGCTCATCACCGGCGAACGGCTCTATCTGTTCTACGACCGCACTCGGCTGGAAAAGTTCGTCACCGATGCCGATCGCTTGAGCGCCGAGGCCGAACGCAAATGGCCCGACGTCAGACGCGCGCTCAGTCCTTGATCGACGCCGCGCGCGCCGGATCGCCCCAGGCCAGGAAGGCCGGGATCAAAAGGTCATTGGTGCTGTAGACGAGGGGCGTGCCGTCCGGCGCGGTCACGCTGCCGCCGGCGGCTTTGAGGATGGCATGGCCTGCCGCGATATCCCAGTCGTGGGTCGGCGCCAGCCGCGGATAAAGGTCGGCTGAGCCTTCGGCCAGCCGACAGAATTTTATCGACGAGCCGCTTTGCACGAGCTTGGTCCCCGGCAAACCGTCGACATAGCTTTTGGTGCGCGCTTCGAGATGCGAGCGGCTGACCATGACGACGGCTTCGCCTTTGGGCCGCGGCCGGGTGTGGATCGAGGTGGGCACGGCGGTATCGGCTGCAAGGATGCGGTCGGCGCCGCGGCCGACGACACCGCGCCAAAAAATTCCGAGTGCCGGCGCGCAGATGATGCCAACGAGCGGCGTCCCGTCGGTCATCAGCGCGATATTGATCGTATATTCGTCGCGGCCGGCGATGAATTCTCGCGTGCCGTCGAGCGGATCGACCAGAAAGTAGCTGCCGCCCGCAATCGGCTTCGGCTTTTCGCGCGCGGCGTGTTCTTCAGAAATGACCGGCACGTCCGGAGCAAGCCGTTTGAGGCCATCGCAGATGATGGCTTCGGCGACCTCGTCGGCCGCGGTCACTGGCGAGCCGTCGGCCTTGCTGCGCACGCCCAAGTCGGTGGCGAAATCCAGGATCGCGGCGGCAGCCTGCATGGTGATCCCGGTCAACTCGTCCATGAGATCAGCGCATGCGGCGGTATCAAGGGTTGGCACGGACGGTTCCTGGCGGTTTAGCCGGATGAAGGAATGCCGATCTAGCACGGCTGCATGGGCGGGGCACGATTGCCGAATCGGCTAGGCTGTGACAGGCACTGGCCTAAATCCCCGCAGCCCCAGCGGAGCCGCGCATGTCCGCACCGTCCAGTCCCATCGCCATCGGCGCCCTCGATCTTGCGGCGCTGCTGTGCTCTCGCGTCTGCCATGACCTGATCAGCCCGGTCGGCGCCATCGTCAACGGCCTCGAAGTCATGGACGAGGACAAGGACGAGGAAACCAAGGTTTTTGCCCTTGATCTGATCAAGAAGAGCGCGCAACAGGCCTCGGCCAAGCTGCAATTCTGCCGGCTCGCCTTCGGCGCGGCGGGCTCGGCCGGCGCCCAGATCGATCTGGGAGACGCCGAAAAGGTAGCGCGCGGGCTCTTCAGCGACGACAAGACCACGATCGTGTGGAATCTGCCCCGCGAATTGCTGCCGAAGAACCGCGTTAAGCTTTTGTTGAACATGCTGCTGGTCGCGGTCGGCGCCATTCCGCGCGGCGGCTCGATCACGATCGACCCGACCGAGGGCGGCAAAGGGTTTCGCCTCACGGCTTCGGGGCTCAATGCCCGCTTGGCCGAGGCTACCACCGGACTCCTCGTGGGCAGTCCGGCGCACCCGGTCGATGCCCATGCCATCCAGCCGCTCTATACGGGCATCCTGGCGCGGGATTGCGGGCTTACGGTTTCGGCCGTGGCCGAACGCGAAACCGTGGTGTTCACGGCAAGCTAGGAGTTGCAGCGAGTTCATTTTGCGACTTCGGGGCGTCTTTCGGCGCCCGCTGCAACTGAAATTAAACCGTTTGGCAACAGACTGAGGTGGGTTGATCAGGCGCGGCGTGCCTGGCGACGGGGGCGCGCGCCTTGCGCGCCTCTCCATGAGTATGCAAGCGGGGCGGGTGCCAACCGGCAAACACCCGCGGTGTCGAGGGCGCCTGTATGGACGACCTGTTGCGTGAATTCCTGACCGAGACCAACGAGAGTCTCAATCTGGTCGACGCCGAACTCGTCCGCTTCGAGCAGGAGCCGAACAACGGCGCCATTCTCGGCAATATTTTTCGCCTGGTTCACACCATCAAAGGCACGTGCGGCTTTCTCGCGCTGCCGCGGCTGGAAACGCTGACCCACGCCGCCGAGACGCTGATGGGAAAATTCCGCGACGGCATGCCGGTCACCGCGGAAGCCGTCACGCTCATTCTCTCCACCATCGACCGGATCAAACTGATTCTCGATGCGATCGAGAAGAGCGAGCAGGAGCCGTCAGGCGGCGACGCCGACCTCATCGATCCGCTCGGCCGCATGGCGCGGCAGGAAGCCGCAGCGCCGCCACAGGTCGCGCCGCCGCCGGCACCAGCGCCGGTCGAGCTCAAAAAGCCCGACGCGCCCGAGAAAGCCGAGAAACACGACAAGCCCGCGGTCGAGCGGCTCGACGAGGAGCGCGGCGACCGGCTCGCCAACCATTCGATCCGCGTCAATGTCGACACCCTCGATCATCTGATGACCACCGTCTCGGAACTGGTGCTGACCCGCAACCAGCTCCTCGAGATCGTCCGCCGCAACGAAGACTCCGATTTCAAGGTGCCGCTGCAGCGGCTGTCCAGCGTCACCGCCGAGCTGCAGGAAGGCGTGATGAAGACGCGCATGCAGCCGATCGGTAATGCGTGGCAGAAACTGCCGCGCGTGGTGCGCGATCTTTGCGCCGAGCTTGGCAAGGATATCGAGCTTACGATGCGCGGCGCCGATACCGAGCTCGACCGCCAGGTGCTCGATCTGGTCAAGGATCCGCTCACGCACCTGGTGCGCAACTGCGCCGATCACGGTATCGAAACGCCGGCCGCGCGGATTGCCGCCGGCAAGCCGGCGAAGGGCACGATCCGGCTGTCCGCATGGCACGAGGGCGGCCATATCATCATCGAAATCTCCGACGACGGTCGCGGCCTCGACCTCGCCGGTATTAAGGCCAAGGTCGTCGAAAAAGGCGTCGCCAGCGAAGCCCAGCTCGCCGCCAAGTCGGAAGCGGAAATCAGCAATTACATCTTCGCCCCCGGCTTCACCACCGCGGCGAAGGTGACCAGCATTTCCGGCCGCGGCGTCGGCATGGACGTCGTGCGCAGCAATATCGAGCAGATCGGCGGTACCGTGGACTTGAAGTCCTTAAGCGGCGCCGGCACCACCTTCACTATCAAAATCCCGCTGACGCTGGCGATCGTGTCGGCGCTCATCGTCGAGGCCGGCGGCGAGCGCTTCGCTATTCCGCAGCTCGCGGTGCTCGAGCTGGTTCGCGCCGGCAACAACGGCGAGCACCGCATCGAGCACATCAAGGATGCGCCGGTGCTCCGCCTGCGCAACAAGCTGTTGCCGCTGGTGCGTCTGAAGGAAGTCTTCCGCCTCGGCGCCTGCGACAACGAGAACGGATTCGTCGTGGTGACTCAGGTCGGCAGCCAGGTGTTCGGCATCGTCGTCGACGGCGTCTTCCACACCGAGGAAATCGTCATCAAGCCGATGTCGTCGAAGCTGCGCCACATCCCGGTGTTTTCCGGCACCACCATTCTCGGCGACGGCGCCGTCATCATGATCATCGATCCGAATGGCGTGGCGCAGGCGCTCGGCCGCGCCGCGGTGGCGGCGGCTCGCGCGGAAAATTCCGAACTGCAGAGCCGCGAAGAAGAGGCCGACGAGGATACCGTTTCGCTCCTGGTGTTCCGTGCCGGCTCGCAGCAGCCCAAGGCGGTGCCGTTGTCGCTGGTGACGCGGCTCGAGGAGATCGATTGCCGCAAGATCGAAATCTCCGACGGCCGCCATCTGGTGCAATACCGCGACCAGCTCATGCCGCTGTTGCGGATCGATGGGGAGACGAGCCTCAAGAAGGAAGGCGCGCAGCCGATCCTGGTGTTCTCCGATCAAGGCCGCTCCATGGGCCTCGTTGCCGACGAGATCATCGACATCGTCGAGGAACGGCTCGACATCGAAGTGTCGAGCGACCGTCCGGGTCTCCTCGGCTATGCCGTGATCAAGGGCGCAACCACCGAGATCATCGACGTCGGTCATTTCCTGCCGCAGGCTTTCGAGGATTGGTTCCGCCGTCGCGATCCGTCGGCGGCGCCGCGGACGCGTAGCGTGCTCCTGGTCGACGATTCGGCGTTCTTCCGCGAGCTGTTGGCGCCGCTGATCAAGGCCGCCGGCTATCGGGTGGTCGCGGCGGCCTCGGCTGCCGACGCGCTCGCGGCGCTGAAATCCGACACCCGTTTCGACCTCATCGTTACCGACATCGAGATGCCGGAGATGGACGGCTTTGCGCTCGCCGAGGCGGTGCGCGCCATGCCGGCGGCCGCGGCGGTCCCCATCATCGCGCTCGCCACCATGGTGTCCGCCGAGACGGTGGAGCGCGGACGCGCCGCCGGATTCCACGATTTTGTCGCCAAGTTCGATCGCGCCGGCCTGGTCGCTGCGATCAAGGAACAAGGCGCCGACCTCAACCGGGCGGCATGACGGCCATGAACGACACTGCGCTCAGCGACTACGTCACCTTCACCACGGCCGAGCAGATGTTCGGCCTGCCGATCGAATGCGTGCAGGACGTCTTCAAGCCGTCGCGCATCACCCGCGTGCCGCTCGCCGGCCCGGAGATCGCGGGCGTGCTCAATCTTCGCGGCCGCATCGTCACCGCCATCGAGCTGCGCAGCCGGCTCGGTTTGGCTGCACGCGACGAGGGACAGGTACCGATGGCGATCGGCATCGAATCGCGCGGCGAATCGTTCGGCCTTCTGGTCGACGCGGTCGGCGAAGTGCTCAAGCTGCCCGACGACGAGCGCGAGCCGAACCCGATTAATCTCGACCGCAATCTCGGCCGCGTCGCCGCGGGCGTGTATCGGCTCGAAGGGCACCTCCTTGTCGTTCTCGACATCGACCGGGTGCTCGATCTCAGCCCTGAAGCCGCGGCGGCATGAGGGCCAGCGATGACGACTGACGCGTTTGGGATGCAGTGAAATCAAAGCGGGTGCGCCCGCAAAGCGTGGAGTGAGGACGTTATGAAGACCTGTTTGGTAGTCGACGACTCGAGCGTCATCCGCAAGGTGGCGCGACGGATCCTCGAAGGGCTCGATTTCCAGATCATGGAAGCCGAGAACGGCGAGGAAGCCATCGAAACCTGCAAGCGGCAATTGCCCGACGCAATTCTGCTCGACTGGAACATGCCGAAAATGGACGGCTATGATTTCCTGCGGGTGTTGCGCCGGCTGCCCGGCGGCGACGGGCCGAAAGTGGTGTTCTGCACCACGGAGAACGACGTCGCACACATTGCCCGTGCGCTCCATGCCGGCGCCAACGAATACATCATGAAGCCGTTCGACAAGGACATCGTGCAGGCCAAGTTCGAGGAAGTCGGGCTGATCTGAAGCCGGCCCTCGCCGTCGTCGCGTTGGAAGTCCGAGTAGAGTCAGCGTGCAAAGTCAGAGTCCATGAGTATCGCCTTCGCCGCCGCCGACCGTGCGGTTGCCGCCGACAAACCGATCCGCGTCATGGTCGTGGACGATTCGGTCGTCGCGCGCAGCCTGGTGGCGCGTTGGGTCGACGGCGAACCGGACATGACGGTCGCCGCGGCGCTCCGCACCCGCCG
>Ga0193726_1000364_pt1 | contig 51686 bp, 51 predicted proteins | sample H2c1metaG_FD_144928 | JGI IMG/M metagenome (GOLD analysis project Ga0193726, IMG submission 144928) | Soil microbial communities from a riparian zone of the East river system, Colorado, United States - H2c1 | ecosystem: Environmental > Terrestrial > Soil > Riparian zone | place: USA: East River... | reverse complement strand
CGTTGGTCGGCTTGTCCTGTCCGCGCCAGTTTTTGTTGAGCGTGCGGATGCCGGCGTCGTCGGTCAGCATCACCGCGAGTTCAGCATCGCCGGTATCGGCATCGACCATTGCAGCCGCGGTTTCGATGGCGCGATGGATGATCGCCTCGGCATCGGCCTCGGCGGCCCAGCATTCGGCGACAATCAAAACCTCGGTTTCCGGCGGGGCGGGGAGCGCCATTGTTGCAGAACTTCGTTGGTGGCCCGGGTTTTTTCCCGAACCGCTTTCAGCGGATGACTTTGGCATCAAGGCTTCTTGGTTGCCGGCCGCTGCGGCAATCCCTCGTAGGCCGCGACGATCCGCGCCACCAGTTCGTGGCGGATCACGTCCTCGGCCGTGAATTTCACCTGCGCGATGCCATCGACGCCGTCGAGCAGTTTGGTGGCTTCCGCGAGCCCCGAGGTCTGTCCATTGGGTAGATCGACCTGGGAGGGATCGCCGGTGACGATCATGCGGCTGTTTTCGCCAAGCCGTGTCAGAAACATCTTCATCTGCATCGAGGTCGTATTCTGCGCCTCGTCCAGGATGATGGCGGCATTGGTCAGCGTTCTGCCGCGCATAAAGGCAAGCGGCGCGATTTCGATTTCGCCGGTCTGCAGCGCACGTTCGACGATGCGCGAATCCATCAAATCATACAGTGCATCGTAGATCGGGCGCAGATAGGGATCGACTTTTTCACGGAGGTCGCCGGGCAGGAAACCGAGCCGCTCACCGGCCTCGACCGCGGGACGGGTCAGGATGATGCGATCGACTTCCTTGCGTTCGAACAATTGCGCGGCCTGCGCCACCGCGAGCCAGGTCTTGCCGGTGCCGGCCGGGCCGATGCCGAACACCAGCTCGTGCTTCTTCAATGCACGGATGTAGGAATCCTGCGCCGCGGTGCGCGCGCGCACCGGACGCTTGCGCAGATTGATGGCTTCGAACGCCGACTTCGGCGTCTTGGAATCGAACTCGAACAACGAGCCTTGTGCGACCACGGCGCGGATCGCGCCTTCGACGTCGCCCTGCGCCAGATCGTGGCCCTGGGTCGCCTGCGTATACAGCGTCTCCAGCACGCGGCGCGCCGCGTCGCAGCCGTCGCGGGTGCCTGCGATGGTGATGTGGTTGCCGCGGGAATCGACCACGACATTGAGCCGGCGCTCGATCAGCGCGAGATTCTGTCCGTAGGGACCGACCAGCGCCGACGCCGCGCGGTTGTCATCGAAGTCGATGACGACTTGGGTCTCGGGCGGGGCTTGCAGGTCGCGATCTAGTTTGCGGCTGGGGGCGAGCGAAGGCGAATCCGATGCGCTTTTGGGCAAGGGTTCAGGCTCCCGTGATCATTTGAGAATGCGCTGGTGGCGCGGGCCGCAGGTGAGGCGTCGTGAGCGTGCCGAGCAGGCTGTAGCGCTCGAGGCTTTCGATTGTCACCGGCAGCACCTGCCCGATGATCTCGGGCGAGGCGAACACATGCGCCGGCTGCAGATAGGCGGTGCGGCCGACGATCTGGCCGGGATTGCGCGCGCCCCGCTCGAACAGCACATCGACGGTGGCGCCAATCGCAGCCTTGTTGAAGGCCGATTGCTGGCTGTCGATCAATTCCTGGAGCCGCACCAATCGCTCGTCCATCTCTTCAGCTGACACCGTCTCCCGCATGTCCGCCGCCGGCGTTCCCGGCCGGGGCGAATACTTGAACGAATAGGCGCCAGCGTATCCGATTTGCGCGACCAGTGCGAGGGTCGCGGCAAAATCTTCCTCGCTCTCGGTGGGGAAGCCCACGATAAAATCCGATGAAAATGCAATATCTTGCCGCGCATCGCGAAAACGGTCGATGACGCGGCGATAATCGTCCGCGGTATGCTTGCGGTTCATGGCGCCGAGAATCCGGTCGGAACCCGATTGTACCGGCAGATGCACAAACGGCATCAATGCGGGGAGATCGCGATGCGCCTCGATCAGCGTGTCGTCGACATCGCGGGGATGGCTGGTCGAGTAGCGCAAGCGAACGATGCCGGGAATTTCGGCGAGATGACGCAGCAGCGTGCCGAGCGGCCACGACCGACCATCGGGACCTTCGCCGTGATAGGCGTTGACGTTTTGTCCGATCAGCGTGATTTCGCGCACGCCGTTATCGGCGAGCCGCCGCACGTCGTCGGCGATTTTTGCGACCGGACGCGACACCTCGGCGCCGCGCGTATAGGGCACCACGCAGAAGGTGCAGAACTTGTCGCAGCCTTCCTGCACGGTAACGAACGACGAGATGCCGCGCGCGCGGATCGCCTGCTGCGACGGCGGCGCCAGGAATCCGAACTTGTCCTCGACCGGGAATTCGGTTTCCAGCGCGCGGCCGTGCGCTTTGGCGTGAGCGAGCAATTGCGGCAGATGATGATAGCTTTGCGGGCCGACCACGACATCGACCACCGGCGCGCGGCGGATGATCTCGTTGCCTTCGGCCTGCGCGACGCAACCGGCGACGACGATGTTCATCTTGCGCCCCTGACGCGCGGCTTCGTCCTTGGCGGCGCGCAGCCGTCCCAATTCGGAGTAGACCTTTTCGGAAGCCTTCTCGCGGATGTGGCAGGTGTTGAGAATCACGAGGTCCGCGTCGTCCGCGCTTCCCGTCTCGACAAAGCCCTCCGGCGCCAGCGTATCCACCATGCGTTGCGCATCGTAGACATTCATCTGACAGCCATATGACTTGATATGCAGCTTGCGCGGCTGATCCATGGAACCTGAGTGCGGGCCTGAAATGGCGCCATTGCGGCGCGAGGCTCAATTATAAGCTAAAGCGCGGGAAATCCAGTATTTACCTCGTCATTCCGGGGCGTCGCGAAGCGGCGAACCCGGAATCCAGCCCACCTCTGGATTCCGGGTCCACGCGAAGACGCGTGTCCCGGAATGACGATGGTTCAATGTGCGCCGATCAGCCCCGGTAACTCCCGCATATCGTCGAAAGTCGCCGCAGCGCCCGCGGCGCGGAGGGTGTCGGCATAACCGGGCCGGCAGTGGCTGCCGCCGTGGAATCCGAGCACGGTCATGCCGGCGGCCAACGCGCCGGTGACGCCGGGGATGCTGTCCTCGATGACGACGCATCGTTCGGGCGATGCCTTCATTTGTTCGGCAGCGAACAGAAAAAGGTCAGGCGCGGGCTTGCCGCGCTTGACTTGAGTGGCGGAGAAAATATGCGGCGCAAGGAGATCGTAGAGGCCGGCGCAGGTGAGGCCATGCCGAATCTTCTCCGGCGTTCCGCTTGAGGCCACGCATTTCGGCAGGCCAATCGTGGCTATTACGTCATTGATATGGGGAATAGGCCGCAGTTCGTCCGCGTAACGCTGCAGCGCGGCCTGCTTCATCTGCGCTTCAAAATCGACCGGAAGGCTGCGGCCGAGCTCGGCCTCGATCTTCAGTCGCGCTTCGCGGTCGGATACGCCGAGAAAGCGATCGAGCACTTGATCGGAGGTGATCGGATAACCGTGCCGGGTCAGCGTGGCCGCATGCGCGCGGCATGAAATGACCTCGCTGTCGACCAGCACGCCGTCGCAATCAAAAATGATGAGATCGAAACTCACACTCAAGATTTGTTATCGTCGTCCAAGGGCACGCAATACAATTCCAGCCGGTGATCGACCAGTTTGTAGCCGAGCTGGCGGGCGATTTCGGCCTGCAGCTTTTCGATTTCCTCGGAGGTGAATTCGATCACCTTGCCGTCGCGCAAATTAATCAAATGATCGTGGTGGCTGTCGCGCATCTGCTCGTAGCGGGCGCGGCCCTCGCGGAAATCGTGCCGCTCGATGATGCCGGCGTCTTCGAACAGTTTTACGGTGCGATACACCGTCGAGATCGAGATCTTGTCGTCGACCGCGACGCAGCGGCGATACAGTTCCTCGACGTCGGGATGATCCAGCGCCTCCGCCAGCACCCGGGCGATCACGCGGCGCTGCTCGGTCATGCGCATGCCGGTGGCGGCGCAGCGCGCCTCGATGCCGGTGGCCTTGAGCGCAGGCGTGGATTTCAGGGCGGTCATGGGTTCAGCCTAAACAACAACGCCTGTTCTGCCACCGCAAGCGGCCTACGACAAGTCGCGCCGCATCAGGACGGCGTTCAATTGTTCCCCTCCCGGCTGCTTATAATAGCGTTCGCGGCGTCCGGCCACGGCAAATCCGGCCCGGTCGTAGAGCCGGCGCGCCGGCTGGTTGTTTTCCTCGACCTCGAGGAACACGGTGCGCACGCCGTGGCCGGCGAGATGGCCCAGATGCGTCAGCAAGAGATTGTGCGACAGGCCGCGGCCGCGATGGCTCGCATCGACTGCGATCGACAACAATTCGGCTTCATCCGCCGCCATCCGCGATACCGCAAAGCCGATGGTCTTGCGTCCCTGCCGCAGGCGGTGCACCAGCGTGTTGCGCTCACGCAGCATCTGCTCGAATTCGCCTTCGCCCCAGCCGCGATGAAACGACGCGCCGTGCAGCTCGGCCAGTTTCGGTGCGTCGCGCAGGGTTGCGGGCTCGATCGCGACGGCGCCGCCGCTCCATAGATCGGACAGCCAAGGAATCATGGAGCCGATCATGGCGCGGGAGGCTGCGAGGTCTTTTGCAGCATGTCCTTTTGAGGTTTTGCGTCGGGCGCGCGCAGATAATATGGCCGCGCCGGCGCGGTCTCGGGACTGACCGCGGCGCCGAGCCAGCCGACCCAGGCAATGTCGGGCGCCGGCTGCGCATCGACCTGCACCGGGGGTGGCGCATCGGTTGGCCAGCGCTGCTCAAGAATTTTCGCGGCATTGCCGACCAGATGCGGCGCGCCGAAACGCGCGGCCTCGAGCGCTTCCGCGATCGGTGCGACGCGCGGCCAGACCAACGAACTGCCGTTGCCGGCGACGACCTGAAGATAGACATGATCGTGCCGCGCGTCGATCGCGGAGATCACCGGATGCTCGCCGCCTTGGTTGACGACCGGCGCGGCATAGGCGGTGAGGGTGGTCACGCCGACCACAGGCTTGTCGGCGGCAAGCGCGATCCCGCGCGCCGCCGATAGCCCAACGCGCAGGCCGGTAAAACTGCCGGGACCGGTGGTGACCGCGATGCGGTCAAGGCCGGCAAAGCCGATGCCGGATTGCTGGATGACGCGCGCGATCAGCGGCATCAGCGCCTCGGCGTGTCCGCGCTTCATGCTCAACGATTCCTGCGCGATCAGCCTGCCGGCATCGGTATCCAGCACGCCGGCGGCGCAGGCATCGAGCGCAGTATCGATGGCGAGGATCAGCATGGGGAGATGTATAGCAGCTTCGTAGGGTGGGCAAAGGCGCTCTTGCGCCGTGCCCACCGCTTACACGTCTAACATCGCTATTCGTGAGAGGGTGGGCACGCTTCGCTTTGCCCACCCTACGGCTATTCGCCTCTTAGATCGGCCGCACCTCGACCACGTCGGGCACGAAATGCTTGAGCAGGTTCTGGATGCCGTGCTGCAGCGTCGCGGTGGAGGAGGGGCAGCCGGCGCAGGAGCCCTTCATGTTGAGATAGACGATGCCGTCCTTGAAGCCGCGGAAGGTGATGTCGCCGCCGTCATTGGCGACGGCCGGGCGCACCCGGGTCTCGATCAGGTCCTTGATGGTGTCCACGGTTTCAGCGTCGGCCTCGTCGAAGAATTCGTCCTCCTGATCGGAGGCCTCATCGCCGCCGGCGCTGCCGTCGGCCATCAGCGGCGCGCCGGACATGTAGTGCTCCATGATGGCGCCGAGGATCGCGGGCTTCAGGTGCTGCCAGTCGCTGTCATCCTTGGTCACGGTGACGAAGTCCGAGCCGTAAAACACGCCGGTGACACCGGGCACGCCGAACAGTTTTTCGGCCAGCGGCGAACGCACGGCAGACTCGCGGTCGGTGAATTCCATGGTGCCACTGTCGAGCACGGCGCGGCCGGGAATGAATTTTAGCGTTGCAGGATTGGGGGTGGCTTCGGTCTGAATAAACATGGCTTTCTCCGCCGTCGCCGGTTCAAGGCCGGCGCGTGGGGTGTGCCATAGCAGATGGCGATGGCAAAAGCACGATCAAGGGCGCGGAACAAGCTCAGGTGTCGTCCTCGCGAAGGCGGGGACCCATAACCCCAAGCCTCTCGGGTTAGCACCGGTCGTAGAACAAAGTGACTTCAAACGCCGGAGTACACAATAACCATCGGTGGTTATGGGTCCCCGCCTTCGCGGGGACGACAGTCGAGGGGTGCGGCGGCTGCGCTCAAATCACCTCACGACAGCGCGTCGATATCCATGTCGCTGAGATTGCCGGGCACGATAGTGACCGGGATCGGAAAGGTCCCGACCGTCTTGGCCATCAGGGTGATGATCGGGCCGGGGCCTTCCGGGCCGGGGTTAGCCGCCAGCACCAGCATCGCAATATCGACGTCCTTGTCGATCACGTCGAGCAGCTGTTCGTTGGAATCGCCCTCGCGGATCACGCGCTCCGGCGTGATCGCGGCGATGCCGTTGGCGCGTCCCGAGGCGCGGTCGAGCGCGGCGTTGGCGTCCTCATGCGCTTCCGCGCGCATGATGTCGGCGACCCCCAGCCATTGCTGGTTCTGGTCCTCGGTCTCGATGATGCGCAGCATCACCACGCCGCCGCCGACGCGTACCGCCCAGCGGCTCGCATAATACACCGCGCGGTCCCATTCCGCTGTGTCGTCAACGATCACCAAGCATTTCGGTTTGTGCCCGGTCTCATAGCTTCGACGTTGTGTGCTCATGCATGTCCCGATGCTGCGCCAAACCGCCGCATGCTGCCACACTCCTTCTCCCTTTGGGAGAGGGTTGGGGTTCCAGGACCCTACTTCTTATGAATGAAGCCGACGATGTCCTTCACCGCGCGCATGGTTTCCGACGCGATGGCGCGGGCGCGGTCGGCGCCGTCGATCAACACCGAATCGACGTAAGCCTCGTCCGCGGTCAGCCGCTTCATCTCGGCGGCGATCGGGGAGAGTTTTGCGACCGCGAGATCGACCAGGCTGGACTTGAAGCCGGAAAACTGCGCGCCGCCGAATTCGCCCAACACTTCGGATTTCGGCTTGCCCGCCAGCGCGGCGTAGATGCCGACTAGATTGTCGGCCTCGGCGCGCGCCTCAAGACCCTTTTCTTCCGAGGGCAGCGGCTCCGGATCGGTTTTCGCCTTGCGGATCTTCTGCGCGATGGTGTCGGCATCGTCGGTGAGATTGATGCGCGAATAATCCGACGGATCCGACTTCGACATTTTCTTGGTGCCGTCGCGCAGGCTCATCACCCGCGTCGCCGGGCCGGTGATCACAGGCTCCGGCAGCGGAAAGAACTTGTCGCTGTGGCCATGCGCGGCGATGGATTCCGAGAAATCATTGTTGAATTTTTGCGCGATGTCGCGCGACAATTCGAGATGCTGCTTCTGGTCCTCTCCGACCGGCACATGCGTGGCGCGATAGACCAGAATGTCCGACGCCATCAGCACCGGATAATCGTAGAGTCCTATCGAGGCGTTCTCGCGGTCCTTGCCGGCTTTTTCCTTGAATTGGGTCATGCGGTTGAGCCAGCCCAGCCGCGCCACGCAGTTGAACACCCAGGCAAGCTCCGCGTGTTCGGCGACCTGGCTCTGGTTGAAGATGATCTGCTTCTTCGGATCGATGCCGCTGGCGATAAAGGCCGCGGTGACTTCGCGGGTATTGCGGCGCAATTCGTCCGGGCCGCCCCATACCGACACCGCCACGGTGATGGCGTGCAGATCGACCACGCAGTAGATGCAGTTGTGCGTCGCCTGCAGCTTGACGAAATTGACGATCGCGCCGAGGTAATTGCCGAGATGCAAATTGCCGGTCGGCTGGACGCCCGAAAAAACCCGCTCGATGATCGCCATAGTCGTGTTCCTGCGCGTGCCCGCTTTGCGCCGTCGGGCGCTGGCGCAGTCCATTGCCACGAGGGCGTCACGCGCGCAAGTCGCGGGGCGGCGAACCTTTGAGTGCGCTGGCAACATCGGTCCATTTGAGGACTCCGAACAATACCAGCAGCAGTCCGTAGATCGCGATGCCTCCGATGATCAGAATGCCGAGGATCGCGGCCTGGACAAAACCATTTGCGTTCGCGGTCAGCGGCCACACAAAGGCGGTCTTGAGCCAGAGCAGGCCGCCCATCGCCAGCGCCGCCAGCACGATGCGCGGCAGCCGCCGCCGTGCCTCCGCGTCAATCGAGAATCCAAATGTGGCTGCACCGCGCCGGATCAATGCGAGCGCGTTGCTCCATGCCCCGAGTGCGATCGCGGCCGCAATGCCCGCAGCGCCAATGGTTTGACCGAGCACAATCGCCAGAACGATTGCGACCGCAAATCCCTTCAACGTTGCCCAAAGCGGCGTGGCGGTGTCGCCGCGCGCGAAAAACGCCGGCGACAGCGCCTTGACCAGCACATCCGCAGGCAGGCCGAGCGCCAGCAGCGCCAGCGCCCCCGCGGTTTCGGCGGTATCGCCAGCGGTGAAAGCGCCATGCTCGAACAGCGTCCGCACGATCGGCTCACGCAGCACGATCAGCCCCAGCGCCGCCGGCAAAGCGAGGCCAACCGCGAGCTCAAGCGCGCGGGATTCCGCTTGCACCAGCGCCGCTTTGTTGTCGCCACTAAGGGCGCGCGTCAATTCCGGCACCAGTACGGTGCCCATGGCGACGCCGACGATTCCGAGCGGCAATTCGATCAGGCGGTTGGCGAAATACAGCCACGATACCGCCGCTGGAGTGGACGATGCGATGATCGCGCCGGCAATGATCAGCAATTGCGGCCCCGAATTGGCGACCATGCCCGGAATGGCCTTGCCGAAAAAGCCGCGCATGCCGGCGTCGAACGACACCCGCAGCGGCGCTGCGAGTTTCTCGCCGCCCACGCGGATCGCAAGCATCGATAGTTGCAGCAGTCCGGCGACGCCGACGGTGGCCGCCATCGCCAGCGCCGCAACCGGCGCATCCTGCCGCCACAACAGCAGCGCCGCTATCGCGCCGATCATCGCGATGTTGAACAGAACCGGCGAGAACGCGGTGAGTGCAAAGCGATGCTGCGCGTTCAACACACCCATCATCACCGCGACGGGTCCGACCAAGGCGAGATAGGGCAGCATCAGCCTGGCATCGTCGACCGCAAGCCGCAGCGCCGGATGCCCGATAAAGCCCGGCGCCAGACCCGCGATCACCAGCGGCATCGCGAGACCAATGATGGCGGCGGCCGCGACCAGAGCGACGCTGACCGTGCCGAGCACGCGCCCGGCGAAGGCGGCGGCTGCGATCGTGCCCTCGCTTTCCAGCACGCGCACGTAAGACGGCACCAATGCCGCGTTCAGCGCGCCCTCGGTCAACAGCCGCCTCACCACGTTGACGCCTTGAAACGCCACCAGGAACGCATCCGCGACGGGACCAGCGCCGAGCAGCGCCGCTACCATCGCGTCGCGCGTAAATCCGAGCAGCCGCGACGCCAGCGTTCCGGTGGAGACGGTGAGGAGGGGGCGGATCATGACGGCATTCTATAGCGCGCAAGCTTGCTGGCGCAGGGTTGATCTGATAGGCCGCAACACTTCTCACGCCGACTTGGACCGGATTTCCGGCGCCATCGCAATTGCCGAAACGGATAATCCTGAATGACCAATGCCAAATACGACGTTCTCGGAATCGGCAATGCGATTTTCGACGTGCTGGTGCAGACCGACGAGGGATTTCTCAAGCGCCATGGCATGACCAAGGGCGGCATGGCGCTGATCGACGAGGCGCGGGCGTTGGCGATCTATGGCGACATGGGCAAGGATTCCGGCAAGCCGACCGAGATGTCCGGCGGCTCGGCGGCGAATACGATTGTCGGCATTGCGAGCCTCGGCGCGCGCGCCGCTTACGTCGGCAAGGTCAAGGACGACCAGATCGGCCGGCTCTACAGCCACGATATCAAGGCTGCCAACGTCGCCTTCGCAACCACGCCGGCGCCCGGCGGCCCCGCCACCGGCTGCTCCTACATTCTGGTGACGCCGGATGGCGAGCGCACCATGAACACCTATCTTGGCGCCGCGCAGGAACTGACGCCCGGCGACATCGATCCGGCCGAGATCGCCGCCTCCTCAATCGTGTATCTCGAAGGCTATCTGTGGGATCCGAAGAATGCCAAGGATGCGTTTTTGAAGGCATCTGAGATCGCGCATGATGCGGGCCGTCAGGTGGCGCTGACGCTGTCGGATGCGTTTTGCATCGATCGCTATCGCGACGAGTTTCTCGATCTGATGCGCAAGGGTACGGTCGATCTGATTTTCGCCAATGAAGCCGAATTGCATTCGCTGTACCAGACCTCGGATTTCGACACCGCGCTGGCGCAGTTGCGCCGGGATGTGAAGCTCGGCGTGGTCACGCGCAGCGAGAAAGGCTGCGTGGTCGCGACGAAAGACGGTGTTACGCCGGTGCCGGCGTTCCCGATTACGAAGCTGGTCGACACCACCGGCGCCGGCGATCTGTTCGCCGCCGGATTCCTGTTCGGCCTGGTGCGCGGCGCTGGCCACGAAAATTGCGGCCGGCTCGGCGCGCTCGCAGCGGCCGAAGTGATCCAGCACATCGGCGCGCGGCCGCAGGTGTCGCTGAAGGAACTGGCAAAGAAGAACGGGTTGCCGGTTTAGTGTGCCCCGGACGCAGCGCAGCGCGCTTGCGGTGCGCTGCAGAGCCGGGGCCGTAACGAACGCCGGCGTCCGGTACGGTCCCGGTTCTGCGAAGCAGCGTGAAGAACGCTGCATCGCGCCCGGGACACCTAGTGACGCGCGTTAATCGCCTACGCCGCCTTCTGCGCCGCATCGAGGCCGGCGTAGACGCCGCTCTCGAACGCGGCAAATGCCCCGAGGCATTTCTGGTCCGCGAACGGCAGCACCTGCATCAGGATGACGCCGCAAATGTCGCGCGACGGATCTATCCAGTAATAGGTGTTGGCAAGGCCCGCCCAGGCGAGGCTGCCGGGGCTGCGGCCTTCCGGCGATTTCGACGTATTGATCATGAAGCTTAAGCCCCATTTCTTGTCCATGCCCGGATAAAGATCGACGTCGTTGGTCGCGAAGGCGACCGCCGAGGTCAGCTTGCCCATGTTGAGTTCGCCGATGTGGTTCTGCCCCATCATCGAAACGGTTTCGGGCTTGAGCACCTGATTGCCGTTGCCTTTGCCCTTGTTGAGAATCATCCGGGTGAACTTGATGTAATCGCCGGCGGTGCCGTAGAGCCCGCCGCCGCCCATGTGGAATTCAGGCTCCTGTTCCAGTTCGAACGGGATCGGCGCCAGCGATCCGTCCTCGCCGCGCGTATGCATGCCGACCAGACGCTTGCGCTGGGAATCGCCGATCTTGAAGCCGGTGTCGGTCATGCCGAGCGGCGTGAACATGTGGTCGCGCAAGTAGGCGTCGAGCCGCTTGCCGCTGACCGCCTCGACCGCTTTGCCGACGAAATCGATATTGGTGCCGTATTCCCAGCGCGTACCGGGGTCGGTCATCACAGGCGTCTTCAACGCGGCGTTCTGGCAGGTGGTGATGCCGGGCGTGGCGGTCTTCTCCAGATATTTCACCATGTCGCCGTTCCACATGTCGTAGGCGAAGCCGGCGGTGTGGGTCATCAGATGGCGCAGCGTGATCGGATTTTTCGCAGCCCGCAGTTTTGGTTCGCCGTTGGCGTCAAAACCTTCCAGCACTTGCGGCGACGCGAGATCCGGCAGCAGCTTGCCGATCGGTCCCTCCAGCGAGAGCCTGCCCTGTTCGACCAGTTGCATGGCGGCGGCCGATGTGACGGCCTTGGTCATCGACGCGATCCAGAACACGCTGTCCGCGGTCATGGCGTCGTCCTTGGACAGGTCGCGCTTGCCGAACGCGCCCTGATAGACAACCTCATTAGCCGAAGCAGCCATTGCGACCACGCCGGGAATCTCTTTTGCGTCGGCTTTCTGGCGCAATGCCTGATCGATCTGAGCCTTGCTCTGCATGTCGAACCTCCCGTTTTGATTTTTTTTAAACGCCCGATCTTCCTCCCGGACAGGGGTTCCGGCAAGCGCTGACGGCGGGGGAATCGCGATCTCGTGATGCGCGCGGGAGACAGGGCGCGCGGAAACGGCGCGAGCCGCGGCTGTTTTCCGGTGGACGGACTTGCATAACGGATAGCCAATCGGCATATCCGGGCTATGCTGCGCAGCACTCGCTGGGCGGGAACAATTGTTACGATAAGGCGTTAAAATTGCGGCGTAAATAGAACACGCCGATAAGCTAATTTGATGAAAAATTTGGCAGCTTTGGAAAGCTGCGAGGGGACGACGATGATTTCGACCTGGAGTGAATGGAAACGTTATCCCCGGGCCGGAAAGGGCGAAAATATCGAAGCGCCGATCAGCCCCGGCATCTATGAAGTCCGCTTTGCCGGTACCGGCGCGCTGCACTCGTTCGGCGCGGTCGACAATGTGGCGCAGGCGCTGTCGCTGCTGCCGGTCGCCTCCAAATCGTGGTTCGGGCGCCGCGAACCGCGGGCCTTGCCGGATCTGGAATACCGCACCTGCGCCACCTCGACCAAGGCGGACGCCAAGACCGCCGCCGAGCGCATGATCGGCCGCCGCGAAACCTATATGAGCGGCGCGGCCTGAGCCCATTCGTGCCCCGGACGCAGCGCTCCGCGCCGCTCTTCGCCATAAGTGCGTTTACGCGCGTCTTCGACGCGCTATGGCTCTGCGGAGCGGCATGAAGAATGCCGCACCGCGTCCGGGACACGGGAGCGGTCGTCCTCACCCGATGCATTGCGGCCGGTTTGAGCCTATATTCAGCCTCGGCCCCGCAAGAACCGCTTCACGGAGTAGCTCATGTCCCCCACCGCCGCCGCACGCTCGACCCAATCGTCCGCGCCATCGCTGCAAGATCGCCTCAAAGACCCGACGCTGCTGCGCGAGCAGTGCTACATCGACGGCGCCTGGGTGGGCACGCCGGCCAATCCCGTCATCAATCCGGCCAACGGCGTCGAGCTCGCGAAAGTGCCGAAGATGGGCGCGGACGAGACGACGCAGGCGGTAGAGGCCGCCGAGCGGGCGTTTCCGGCATGGGCGAAGCTCACCGCGAAACAGCGCTCCAACATTTTGCGCAAATGGTTCGACCTGATCATCGCCAACCGCGAAGACCTCGCGCTGATCCTCACCTCCGAGCAGGGCAAGCCGCTAACGGAAGCGCTGGGTGAAATCGATATCGGCGGCGCCTATGTCGAGTTCTTTGCCGAGGAGGCGCGCCGCGTTTACGGCGAAACGATACCATCGCAGCGGCCGGATGCGCGCCTGCTCGCGATCAAACAGCCGATCGGTGTCTGCGGCGCGATCACGCCGTGGAATTTTCCGTGTTCGATGATCACCCGGAAAGTCTCGCCGGCGCTGGCTGCAGGCTGCACCGTGGTGCTGAAGCCCGCCAACCAGACGCCGCTCACCGCGCTAGCGCTGGTAGTGCTGGCTGAGAAGGCCGGCGTGCCGAAGGGCGTGTTCAACATTCTCACCGGAAACTCTTCGGCGATCGGCAAGGTGCTGTGCGAACATCCGGCGGTGCGCTTTGTCGGCTTCACCGGATCCACCGAGGTCGGAAAGATTCTGTATCAGCAGGCAGCAAGCGGGGTGAAGAAACTCGGGCTCGAGCTTGGCGGCAACGCGCCGTTCGTGGTGTTCGACGACGCCGATATCGACGCTGCGGTCGAGGGCGCGATCGTTTCGAAATACCGCAACATGGGCCAGACCTGCGTCTGCGCCAACCGCATCTATGCGCAGGACAAGATCTACGACGCTTTCGTCGAGAAGCTTTCGAAAAAGGTTTCCGCGATGAAGATCGGCGACGGCACCGAAGCCGGCGTGGTGCAGGGACCGCTGATCAACATGGATGCCGTCGACAAGGTCGAGAAGCACATCGCCGACGCAGTCAAGCACGGCGCCAAAATCATCACCGGCGGCAAGCGCCACGCGCTCGGCGGCACTTTCTTCGAGCCGACGGTGCTTTCCAACGTGGCACCCGACGCGCTGGTGTCCAGGGAAGAAACCTTCGGCCCGCTCGCGCCGGTGTTTCGCTTCAAGGACGAGGCCGACGTGATCGCGATGTGCAACAATTCGCCATTCGGTCTGGCGTCGTATTTCTACTCGCGCGATTTGGGGCGCGTCTGGCGCGTCGCCGAGGCGCTGGAGTCCGGCATGGTCGGCGTCAACACCGGGCTGATCACCACCGAGGTAGCGCCATTCGGCGGCGTCAAGGAATCGGGCCTCGGCCGCGAAGGCTCGCATCACGGCATGGAAGAATATGTCGAGATCAAATACGTGATGATGGCGGGGATCTAGTTATCGGATTTGCAGATGCGGACGCACGATATCGACTACCGCGACGACTCCGCGGGTTTGCGCGGATTTCTCGCCTATGACGAGACCGCGAGCGGCAAGCGGCCGGGTGTGCTGGTTTTTCATGAGGGATTGGGGCTGGGCGAGCATATTATGGAGCGAGCGCGGCGGGTTGCGAAGCTCGGCTACGTCGCCTTTGCCGCCGACATGTTCGGCGATCGCCGGCAGGCGCGCGACCTTGAAGACATGCGTGGATTGGTCGGAGGGCTTCGCAACGAGCCGGCGAAGCTCCGGGCCCGCGGCCGGGCTGCACTGACGACGCTCGCGGCGTTGCCGCAAGTCGATGCCGGACGGCTCGCGGCAATCGGGTTCTGCTTTGGCGGCTCCGTGGTGCTCGAACTGGCGCGCGATGGTGCGGATCTCAAAGCCGTGGTGAGCTTTCACGGTGTGCTCGCAACGAAGACGCCCGCTGTAAGCGGCGAGGTCAAAGCCAGTGTGCTGGTCTGCACCGGCGCGGACGATCCGCTTGCGCCACCCGATCACGTCGCGGCCTTCGAAAATGAGATGCGCGCCGCCGGCGTTCGCGACTGGCAGGTGATCAGCTACGGCAACACCCTCCATGCCTTCACCAATCCCTCGGCGGACGGCTCCTTTCTGTCGGGCACGCTTTACAACGAACGGTCCGACCGCCGGTCCTGGGCGGCCATGCAAGGCCTGCTTGACGAAGTGTTGCGTAGCGCCCCTTGATCGCTCCATCGATCTTCGCCGGGCACACCATGACGGCCAAAAGCAGCCAGGGCTGGCTGGCACCATCAAGCATTTTGGCCTGTTTCGCCTGCAACCTTGCAGAAATCTCCTAAATCCTGTTTATTTCCTCCGTTTTGCGCGGGGTTGCGTAAATTTCGGGGGGTATTTCCAATGAGATTATTTTTGTTGGCCGGACTCTGTCTGCTGCTTGCCGCTTGCGATCAGACCACTCAATCCGGATCGTCACCCACGGCCGCGACGGCCACTACCAGCACGACGGCGAATGCCGATCTGCCGCCGATCTACGAGCCGCTGATCGACATGCATCGCGTCGATGCCGCCAAATATCGCAAGGATCTGGCCGAATGCCGGCAGCAGGCAGCACCGCAGGAAGCGGTCGCGCGGCAGGCGCGGCAGCAGCAAGCGGCGGGCACCGCCTTGTCGGTTGCGGGTTCTGTCGCGAGTTTCCTGCCGGTATCGACCTTCAATCAGGCGCGCTCGCTTGGTGCTGCCACCGATGCCGCGCAGAACGTCGGCGGCGCGACCGCGGCCGGCGGCGCGGCAGCCGCGGACGGGGCGACCGCCGACTATGCGCTGGTCGTCAACACCTGCCTGACGCACAAGCGCTATCGTTTGCTGCGGGGATAAGCTTTATCAGTTTGGGCATGATCTTTTCGGAAAACCGGTTTCCACTTTTCCGGACCATGCTCTAGGCGTCGCCGCCGAACGCACCGTGACGTCCGACGCCTGACGCAAAGCGTGCGGCGCCGGACAGCGTTTCGCCGGATGCGATCACCTCAAGCCCGCCGCGCATTTCGTTGGCGATGGCGTCCTGCTCTTCGAGGTCCCACTGCCGCAGCGCCGACAGCCGGTCCGCGCGCATGCAGGTTTGCGGAAATGCCGCGATCTGTTTGGCCAGCGCAATCGCATGCGCGCGGGCCTCGCCTTTCGATACCAGCCGATTGGCGAGGCCCATGCGCAGCGCTTCCTCGGCCCCGACCGGGCGCCCGGTGAGAATGAGGTCCATCGCCTGCGAATGCCCGATCAGCCGCGGCAGCCTTATGGTGCCAAGATCGATCAGCGGCACGCCGAAGCGACGGCAATAGATTCCGAAAATCGCATCCTCGGCAACCACGCGCAGGTCGGCCCACAGCGCGAGCTCCATGCCGCCCGCCACCGCATGGCCTTCGACCGCCGCGATCACCGGTTTTGTCAGCCGCAGCCGGCTCGGCCCCATCGGCGCGATACTGTCGTGTCCGCCGACCTCGCGTTTCTTGTTGGGATCGCCCGCGGCGACAGCCTTGAGGTCGGCGCCTGCGCAAAAATAGCCGCCGACGCCGGTGAACACCGCAATCGATGCGCTCTCGTCTGCATCGAAGGCGCGGAAGGCATCGAACAATTGTCGTGCGGTGGCGCCATCGACGGCGTTGCGGCAATGCGGACGGTTGATGGAGACGATGGTCACCGGGCCGTCGCGCTCGATGAGGATGGTGTCGGTGTTGGTCATGATGCTTTGCCTTACTGGATGCCGTCGTCGTTGCGAGGAGCGAAGCGACGAAGCAATCCAGTTCCTTCTTCTGGCAGAAGACTGGATTGCTTCGCGGAGTTTATCATCGGGCGCGCATTCGCGCGACCCGGTGGCTCGCAATGACGAGTTAGCCGTTCACCGCTCCATCACCCAGCGGGTAACGGCCTGGTGAAAATTAAGCGGGCCCGGCACTGTCATGTGGGTCTTGAGATATTTGAATCCGGCCTTTTGCAGCGCGCGGTTGGGCGCCACGTTGAACGCATTCGGCTCGCAGAACAGCCGCTTCAGCTTCAGCCGCTCGAAATAGAGATCGGCGCTGCGCCGCACGCATTCGGCGCCGATGCCGCCGTTTCTGCGTTGCGGGTCGGTGACATGTAAATGCATGTTGGCCTGTTCGCCGTAGATGATCTTGTCCGACGTCGAATAGCCGACAGGCTGGCCGTCCGACAGCCAGATGACGAACAAGGCGATTCGCTGCTCGACAGGAAGCGCACACTGACGTTGGAAGCGTTCGCGCCAGCCATCCGGCGTCGGTAGCCGCGTCGGATCGACGCCGAGAACTTCCAGATGCTCCGGCGTCGAGCCGCGAAAATAGTCGATGATGAGCTCGGTTTCCGGGAGCATCATTTCCCGCACGGTCAGCGTCATCGAGCCGCTCCAATTTCCAGATCGGCCCCCGTGATGAGCCTGTATGCCTCGAGATAGCGCTTGCTGGTGGCATCGACCACATCAGCGGGCAATGGCGGTGGCGGGGCGTCGCCGTTCCAGCGGCAGGCTTTGCGCTCGGCGTTGAGATAGTCGCGCAGCGGCTGCTTGTCGAAACTTGGCTGTGGCTGGCCGGGTTTGTAGACATCCGCCGCCCAGAACCGCGAACTGTCGGGGGTCATGACCTCGTCGATCAGGATGATGCGCCCGTCCGCGTCGCGGCCGAATTCGAATTTGGTATCGGCGATGATGATGCCCTGATCGCGGGCGATGTTCTCGCCGAGCGTATAGACGGCGCGGGTCATGCTCTCCAGCGTGTATGTGACGTCATCGCCAAGGATTTCGCGCGTGCGACCAATCGTTATGTTCTCGTCGTGGCCGGTCTCGGCCTTGGTGGCCGGGCTGAAAATCGCGGGCTCCAGTTTTGCGCTTTCGAGCAGGCCGGGCGGAAGCTGCTCGCCCGCCAGCGTGCCGTGCTGTGAATATTCCTTCCATGCCGAGCCCGACAGATAGCCGCGGATCACGCATTCGATCGGAAACACTGTTGTGCGCCGGCACAGCATCGCGCGGCCGGCGATCTCGGCGCGATGTCCCTGCAGCGCAGGGACTTGCTCGATGATTTCGTCGACATCGGCGCTGATCATGTGATGCGGCACCACGCCCTCAAGCTGCGCGAACCACCACGCGCTGATTTGCGTCAGCACCGCGCCCTTCATCGGAATGGTTTCGGCCATCACCACGTCGAAGGCGCTGATGCGGTCGGTAGTCAGCAGCAGCACGCGGTCGTCGCCGACGGCGTAGATATCGCGCACCTTGCCGCGGCCTATCCTGCGAAGCGGCAGGTCGCTGGCGAGCATCGTGGTCATGAAGAAGAGCTTTCTCTTTTCGTCATTGCGAGGAGCACTTGCGACGAAGCAATCCAGTGTTAGGCGCGAGAAGAGCTGGATTGCTTCGCTTCGCTCGCAATGACGGTTGAAGACGCATCACTCCGGTAGCGGAATGAACTCGTGTTCGTTGGGCACATGCGCGAAGCGGCCGGTCTTCCAGTCCTGCTTGGCCTGCTCGATCCGCTCCCTGGAGGAGGAGACGAAATTCCACCAGATGTGGCGCGGGCCTTCCAGTGCGTCGCCGCCGAGAAACATCATCCGCACTTGTGTGTTCGCCTTCACGGTAATGCGATCGCCGGGCCGGAAGATCAACAACCGCGGTCCTTCATAGCGCTCACGGGCGATCTCGATCTCGCCGTCGATCACATAGATCGCACGCTCCTCGTGGTCGGGATCGAGCGGCACCGTCATGCCCCGGTCCAGCGCCACTTCGGTATAGAACCACGGCGACACCATCTCGACCGGCGATTTTACGCCGAACGAGGCGCCTGCGATGACGCGCGCGGTAAAGCCGCTATCCTTCACCGTCGGCAGGCTGTCAGCGCCATAATGCTGGAACGAGGGCGCGATTTCCTCAGCACCTTTCGGCAATGCGATCCAGCTTTGCAGGCCGAGCATCTTCTGCCCGTTCTGCCGCTGCACATCCGGCGTGCGCTCGGAATGCGCAATGCCGCGCCCTGCGGTCATCAGGTTCATCGCACCGGGCTGGATCTCCTGGATGTTGCCCTCGCTATCGCGGTGCATGATCGAGCCGTCGAACAGGTAGGTGACGGTGGCCAGGCCAATATGCGGATGCGGGCGAACGTCCATGCCCTTGCCGGAGACGAACTGCACCGGCCCGAAATGATCGAAAAAGATGAAAGGCCCGACCATCTGCCGCTTGCCATGCGGCAGCGCGCGGCGCACCTCGAACCCGTCGCCGAGGTCGCGGGTGCGCGGCACGATCACCAATTCGAGCGCATCGCAGGAAGTAGGATCGCCGAGCACGGGATCGTTGGAGGGAAGCCAACTCATGGGGACTCCGTCGCGTATTGAGCAATCGTCAAGCCATTATCTTGCGCGACGCAAACGATGACAAGCGTCATCATCGCTGTCATTGCGAGGAGCGTAAGCGACGAAGCAATCCAGTTCTTGCTTTGTGGCTTCTGGATTGCTTCGCTTCGCTCGCAATGACGGCGGTAAGCATTCAGGATGACGTCGGGGGAAAACGGATGAACATTCAACCCAAGCCAAACGCCGCGCTCGCCGAGCTCAACGGCCCCACCATTGAAACGCCACGGCTGATCCTGCGGCAGTGGCGCAGCGCCGACGTCGCGCCCTACACCGCGATGCTGGCCGATCCCGGCACCGCGCGGTTCATCACCGTCGATGGCCAGCCCGTCACCGACGAGATGACCGGCTGGCGGCATACCGTTGTGATGGCCGGGCACTGGGCCATTCATGGCGCCGGCATGTTCGCGGTCGAGGAAAAGCACAGCGGAAAATTTGTCGGGCGCGTGGGCCCATGGTTCCCGCCGACGTGGCCGGATTTCGAGGTCGGCTGGGGCATCACCAAGGATGCGCAGGGCAAAGGCTATGCGAGTGAAGCCGCGCGCGGGGCGATCGACTGGGCGTTCGAGAGTTTCGACATTGCGCAGGTGATCCATTGCATCGATCGCGAAAACGCCGCGTCACAGGGCGTGGCGCGGCGGCTTGGCGCGGAAAAAAAGCGCGAGATCGAGCTGTTCGGCCACGTCGCGGATATGTGGGTCACGACACGCGAGGCGTGGTCCGCATCGCGGAATTAGAACATTCGGAAGCCGGTGAACCATCCGTTGCTGGGCCGGTCAAACTGGGCCTGACGGTAGCCGCCAACCTGCGCGACAGGGGCGGGCGGATAGGCGGCGGCGTAATTCGGCCGGTCGCGGCGGTCGGCGCGCGCCACTTTCGCGCGCTGCGGTTTCACCACGGACTTGGCCGGCAATTTGGCCGCCGCGGTGACGTCGCTCATTTCAGCCTTGGCTTCATAGACCGGGCTGGACTTCGTTTCCACCGCCTGCGCCGGGGCATCGGCCCGGCGGTACGTCATCTGGCGTTCAAATTGCAAACGTTCGGCGGTGGGCGCCATCGGGGCTATGTCCGGATAGACCACGGCAGCGGTTTGCGGCCGGTCCAGTCTCTCCTGGGATTGACGCCAGGAGGCCAGCGAGCCGCCGTTCGACACAGCCGTGGCCTCGGGAGCGGCAGCGATTTCGGCTTGCGGCAGGAAATAGTTGGCGGCGAATAGCAGCCCCAGCAGGCAGCAGCCCATTACCAAAAAATATCGCAAAACCGGCACGGCTGACGCCCCTTGTTGGCGTCGATAATTCGGCGCCTGAGCATTAGTTCCAGCAGCTATGTTTAGGTTCAGAAAATTTCAGGAAATACGTCTCGGCTGACTGCTCAAATTTGCGACGTTTTTGGCTGAAAACGATCACTTAAACTTGAGAATCCGCCGCTTGGCGGGCCGGCGCTACTGTCGGCCCAAATGTGTCGCGGTCTCGACGCGGTCATATCGTTCAAGCGAAAGAATTGCGTCCGCCAGTTGGTCGGCGCGGCCGTTCAGCACCGGGCGCGCCAGCGTCAAAAACTTCTGCGCCATTGCCTGCGCATCCGGGAACGACGACGGCTCGCCGGACGGATCGGCATAGAGCCGTTCATGCACGCCGTCGTCGGTGGTGATGGAGACGCGTGCGCCGAATGGATGGCTGCGGCCGATCTCGAGGCGGTCGTCCTGCACCACGTCGAAGCGGTCGGCCAGCGCATCGACCGCGGCATCACCGAGCCTCGAATAATCGTCCCAGCCGAAGCGGCCCTGATCCAGCGCCACGGCACCGGTAAAGAACATCGAGAACTGGCCGCCGACGATCGAGGTCGGATGCCGCTTGGTGGCGGCGTCGCCGGTCAGCGTGATGCCGTTGCGATGCAGCCCGATCTCGACGCGCTTGATCTGATCCGGCGTCAGATTGTGCTCGCGGCGCATCGCGATCAGCGCGTCAAGGGCAGCGTGGGTGTAGCGGCAGCTCGGATAGGGTTTTACGCCGATCTTCATGGTTTCGTAGATTTCGCCCAAGCCCGCGACCGCCTTGTCCGGATGCGCGTTATCGCTGTAGCCGACCAGCAAGCCATGCTTGCCTTCGACGGATTCGACAGCACCGACGAAATCGTTGCGTGCCAAGGTCGCCGCAATCACGCCGTTCATGGCGGCGGCGCCGACCTGGTAGCGCTTGTTCCAGGCGCCGTTGACCAGGAATTGCAGCGAGCCCGCGGCCTGGCTTCCCGATACGCCGAACGCCGCGACGATCTGATCCTTGGAGAGCCCGAACAGTTTTGACGCCGCCGCCGCGGCGCCATAGGTGCCGGCGGTGGCTGTGGGGTGAAAGCCGCGCTTGTAATGCGAGGTCGGATCCAGCGCATTGCCGAGCCGGCAGCACACTTCATAGCCGGCGACGATCGCGGTCAGCACATCGCGGCCCGATGCGCCCACCAGTTCGCCGACCGCGAACGCGGCCGGCACCACCGGCGCACTCGCATGCAGCGAGGAATCGGCGTGGGTATCGTCGAAATCGAGCGAATGCCCGAGCGCGCCGTTGAGCAGCGCCGCTACCGCCGGCGTCCAGCTCTTGGCATCGCCGAACACGGTGGCCTCGCCCTTGCCGTCCAGCGCCAGCGCTTCCAGCATCTTGAGCAGCGAGGGCGTCGATTCCGCGTCGCGCCGCGCCCGGATGGCGCTGCCGAGGAAATCCAGCGTCAGCGCTTTTGCGCGTTCCAGCACTTCGTGAGGGATATCCTCGAATTTCAGGTTCGCGACATAAGCGGCGAGGGTTGCGGTTTCATCAGCCATCGGCGTTGTTCCCGGTTGTTGGCTGCAGACTAGGCATCTGACGCGCTGCGTTCAAGGCCGTGGCCGGCTTCGAGCGGCAGAAGAAATCCGCATGCCATCCTAGTTTGCAACTTGCCGCATCATGGTGCGGGCGATGATGCGGTGAAACGGCAGGATGATCGCGAGATAGGCCCGGCCAAGCAGGTTATGCGTCAGCACCAGCGTAGTCGCGGTAACGCGACGCCCATTGGCCTCGGTGATGACGTCCACAACCACGCGAAAATCCAGGTGCCTGTCGTCGAGCCCCACGACGAGGCGATCGGGTGTTTCGCTAATGACTGGAAATATCCCGATGATGTCGGTGACGCCGGTTCCGGTTGCAACAGGCGTCTTCAGGCCAAACGGGGCGACCAGACGATTGCGCAAATTAAGCAGCGCCGCGATCCATCGCGGCCCACGCGCCATCATCTTTTCGGCCGCACGGCGCGCGTCGAGCGTGGCATCGTCTACCGCGATGCTGAAAGCATCGACGAACTGCGCGCCGGGCAGCAGGGCGTCGGGGTCGATGGTGGGTTCGACAGCGGAGACGCGCATCGGAAATCTCATAGGGTGGGCAAAGCCAACGGGTCGCGCGAACGCGCGCCCGATGATAAACTCCGCGTGCCCACCATCGGCTGCTGAGCGTTGGAACGGTGGGCACGGCGCAGGTGCGCCTTTGCCCACCCTACGCAACCTCACACATCCACATTGGCGCTGAGCGAATTATCCTGGATGAATTCGCGGCGCGGTTCGACCACGTCGCCCATCAGCTTGGTGAAGATGTCGTCGGCCTCGTCGACTTCCTTGATTTTGACCTGCAAGAGCGAGCGCTCGTTGGTGTCGAGCGTGGTTTCCCAGAGCTGGCTCGGGTTCATTTCGCCGAGGCCTTTGTAGCGCTGCAGCGCCACGCCCTTGCGGCCGGCGTCGGTCACCGCCTCAAACAGGCTGACCGGGCCGTGGATCGCGGTTTCGGTATCCTTCCGGCGCAGCAGGCCCGGCTTCGGATAGGCCTCCTGCAGCGGGGCGGCGAAATCGTCGAGCTTGCGCGCATCGGCGGAGCCGAGCAGCGCGTCGTCGATGATGGCGACATCTTTCACGCCGCGCACGGTGCGTTCGAAGAAAAATCCTTCGCCTTCCGTGAAGCGCCCGGTCCAGCCGCGCTCGACTTCATCGGCCAGCGCATCGAGCCTGCGCGCGATATAGCCGGCGGCGGCGTTGGCGGTGGCGACATCGCCGGTGATTTTCGGATTGAGCACGCCGGCGATCGCCGCCTGTTCGACCACCTTGCGGTTATAGCGGCTGTGCAGATTGTGCAGCGTGCCGCGGATCACGCGGGCATCCTCCACCAGTGCCTGCAGATCGCGGCCGCTGCGGTCCTCGCCCGACGCCAGCTTGAACACGCAGTCGTCGAGCCCGGTGGCGATTAAATAATCTTCCAGCGCGCGCTCGTCCTTCAAATATTGCTCGGACTTGCCGCGCGTCACCTTGTAGAGCGGCGGCTGCGCGATATAAAGATGGCCGCCTTCGATCAGCGCCGGCATCTGGCGGAAGAAGAACGTCAGCAGCAGGGTGCGGATATGCGCGCCGTCGACGTCTGCGTCGGTCATGACGATGATCTTGTGATAGCGCAGTTTCGACAGGTCGAAATCGTCGCGGCCGATGCCGGTGCCCAAGGCCGTGATCAGGGTGCCGATCTGTTCGGAGCCCAGCATCTTGTCAAAGCGCGCGCGTTCGACATTGAGGATCTTGCCGCGCAGCGGCAGCACCGCCTGGAATTCGCGGTTGCGGCCTTGCTTGGCGGAACCGCCGGCGGAATCGCCCTCGACAATGAACAGTTCGGATTTGGCGGGATCGCGCTCCTGGCAATCGGCGAGCTTGCCGGGCAAGGAAGCGATATCGAGCGCGCCCTTGCGCCGCGTCAGCTCGCGCGCTTTGCGCGCGGCCTCGCGGGCGGCGGCGGCTTCCACCACCTTGCTGACAATGATCTTGGCTTCGGTGGGGTGTTCCTCGAACCACGCGGCGAGTGCTTCATTCAGCACGTTTTCGACCACCGGGCGCACTTCGGACGAGACCAGCTTGTCCTTGGTCTGCGAGGAAAATTTCGGATCCGGCACCTTCACCGACAGCACCGCGGTCAGGCCCTCGCGGCAGTCGTCGCCGGTCAGCGCGATTTTTTCGCGCTTGGCGATGGCGTCGGCATAGCCGTTGACCTGCCGCGTCAGCGCGCCGCGAAAGCCGGCGAGATGGGTGCCGCCATCACGCTGCGGAATGTTGTTGGTGAAGCACAGCACGTTCTCATGGTAGCTGTCGTTCCACCACAATGCCGCCTCGACACCGATGCCGTTCATGTCGGCATCAATCATGATCGGGGCGGGCACCATCGCCTTCTTGTTGCGGTCGAGATATTTGACGAACTCCTCGACCCCGCCCTTGTACATCATCTCTTCGCGCTTCTCGACCGCGTGGCGCATGTCCGAGAGCACGATGTTGACGCCGGAATTCAGGAACGCGAGCTCGCGCAGGCGATGCTCCAGCGTGGCGAAATCATATTCGACATTGGTGAAGGTGTCGGTGGAAGCGAGGAACGTCACCTCGGTGCCGCGCTTGCCATTGGCATCGCCCACGGTCTTCAGCGGCGCCACCGCGTCGCCATGGGCGAATTCGATGTAGTGCTCCTTGCCGTCGCGCCAGACCCGCAGCTGCAGCTTGCTCGACAGCGCGTTGACCACGGAGACGCCGACGCCGTGCAGGCCGCCGGAGACCTTGTAGGAATTCTGGTCGAACTTTCCGCCCGCATGCAGCTGGGTCATGATGACCTCGGCCGCCGAAATGCCTTCGCCCTTGTGGATGTCGACCGGAATGCCGCGGCCGTCGTCGCGCACGGTAACGGAGCCGTCGGCGTTGAGCACCACTTCCACCGCGGTGGCGTGGCCGGCCAGCGCTTCGTCGATGGCGTTATCGACGACTTCGTAGACCATGTGATGCAGGCCGCTTCCGTCGTCGGTGTCACCGATATACATGCCGGGCCGCTTGCGCACGGCGTCCAGCCCCTTCAGAACCCGGATCGATTCCGCGCCGTATTCAATCGGCGAATGCTCAGTGTCGGCGATCTCTTGCCGGGCAGGTTCGGTCATGAAAGGGGCCTTCGAGATGGTCGCGAATCAGCGCGAAATCGAGCGGCTGAATCACGTTATTTGTGCCATGAAAGCCGCATTGCGCCTAGCGCAAAGTCGCGTCCATCAAGCTGTTGAATAAATGGGATTTTTGGACGGTTTTTCAAGGCATTTGGAGGCCGATTCGGAAGCTCTGAAAAAGCACGATTCGAGAGCATTCCAACTAGCCGGGGTTACTTAACCCGGCGCATGATACGTCCGGAATCGACATCGAAAATTTCGCTCGCCGCGCTGACGTCCGCGAATGCCGCGGGGTCGGCGCCGGTCATCCAGACCTGGGCGCCGAGTTTTTTAAGCTCATCGAACAGCGCGATGCGCCGGTTCGGATCGAGATGCGCGATGACTTCGTCCAGCAGCAACAGCGGCGTGATGCCGGTCATCTCGGCGACCAGGCTGGCGTGCGCCAGCACGAGGCCGATCAACAATGCTTTTTGTTCACCCGTCGAGGCATCGCGCGCGGGCATGTTCTTCGGCGCATAGATCACCTTGAGATCGATAAGATGCGGGCCGTCCAGGGTGCGGCCCGCGGCGGCGTCGCGGGCGCGGTTGACGCGCAAAATCTCGCGGTAGCGATCCTCCACGGCCGTCGCGGGTTCATTGATCAGCGCGTTTTCCATCCAGCCGTCGAGCATGATCGCGGCGGAGGGAAACGCCGAGGCATCGCCGCGCGCGCGCAGCATCGCTGCGAGTTTTGTCACGGTCTGGCCGCGCATCGCAGCCACTGCGACCGCGAGTTCGGCGGTTTCGCGCTCGATCGCTTCGCACCAATGGTCGTCGTAATTGCGCACTTCCAAGAGCCGGTTGCGCGAGCGCAGGCTGCGATCCAGCGCCGACACCCGCGCGGAATGCTCGGAGTCGATCGCCAGCACCAGCCGGTCGAAGAACCGCCGCCGCTCCGAGGCGGCCCCCATGAACAGCCCGTCCATCGCCGGCGTCAGCCACACCATGCGTAAGTGATCGCCGAACGCGGTCGCCGAATTCACCGGCTCGCGGTCGATGCGGCAGCGCCGGCTGGTCGCGGTCTCTTCGCTGCTTGGCGGCGGATCGATGCCGGTGCCGAGGGTCGCCAGTCCCAGCGCGCCCTCGACCTCGGCCGACACCGCCCAGGAGCCATCGCCCTGATTGTCGGCGACATCGTCCAGCGTCGCGCGCCGCAACCCGCGGCCGGGCGAGAGAAACGAGATCGCCTCAATGCAATTGGTCTTGCCGGCGCCGTTCGGTCCGACCAGAACGACGACGTCGCCGCGTGTTTCCAGGCTCGCCGCGCGGTAATTGCGGAAATGCGTCAGCGTCAGGCGATGGATGCGGGAGGGGGTCATGGACTACTCTGTCGTCATGCCCGGGCTTGTCCCGGGCATCCACGTCTTCAAATGCCTGCGCCCCAAAGACGTGGATGGCCGGGACAAGCCCGGCCATGACGAATTCTAACAACTGCCGGCGAAAGAGTTAAGCTCTCACACCCGCATCGGCATCAGCACGTAGAGCGCGCCCTTGTTGTCCTTGTCCTGCACCAGCGTCGGCGAGCCGGGGTCAGCCAGTTTCAGCACCGCGACTTCGCCCTCGATCTGGGCGGCGATATCGAGCAGATAGCGCGAGTTGAATCCGATATCGAGCGCGTCGGAGGCATACTCGACCTCGAGTTCCTCCGTGGCGCTGCCGGAATCCGGATTGGTCACGGACAAGATCAGCTTGCCGGCGGACAGCGCCAGTTTCACCGCGCGGCCGCGTTCGCTGGAAATGGTCGAGACTCGGTCCACCGCGGCCTCAAAGTCCTTCTTGTCGACGATCAGTTCCTTGTCGTTGTTCTGCGGGATCACGCGGCCATAGTCCGGGAACGTGCCGTCGATCAGTTTCGAAGTCAGCACCACATTGCCGATGGTGAAGCGGATCTTGCCCTGCGAGAGTTCGATTCCGACTTCGCCCTCGGCGTCCTCGATCAGCCGCTGCACCTCGCCGACGGTCTTGCGCGGCACGATCACGCCGGGCATGCCGGATGCGCCCTTGGGCAGCGGCAGATCGACCTGCGCCAGGCGATGGCCGTCGGTCGCAACCGCGCGCAAGGTCGCGGCCTTGGCGCTACCGGCGGAGTGCAGATAGATGCCGTTGAGATAATAGCGGGTTTCCTCGGTCGAGATCGCAAACTGGGTGCGGTCGATCAGCCGCTTCATGTCGGATGCGGCGAGCGTAAACGAATGCGTCATGTCGCCGGCGGCGAGATCGGGAAAATCGTTCTCCGGCAGCGTCTGCAGCGTGAAGCGCGAGCGCCCGGCGCGGATCGCCAGCACCGAGCGGTCGCCGTCGCCTTCCAGCACGATCTGCGCGCCGTCGGGCAGTTTGCGCACGATATCGTAGAACATATGCGCGGGCACGGTGGTCGAGCCGCCGGTTCCGGTTTCGGCGCTGAGCGTTTCCGTCACCTCAAGATCGAGGTCGGTGGCTTTCAGCGACAGCCGCGCGTTTTCGGCGCGGATCAGCACGTTGCCGAGGATCGGAATCGTGTTGCGGCGCTCGACCACGCGATGCACGTGGCCCAGCGATTTCAGGAGTTGCGCGCGTTCGACGGTGACCTTCATTGTAATTCCCGCCTGATCCAAATCCAGATCATGTGATGGAAAAGCCGGGGCGGCCCGAAAGGCGCGCCGCGGCCATTGAAACCCGAAAGCCTGATCAAAGCTGCATTTGGCTCAAACCCTCAGGGGGACCCCAAGGTGGCGCGGATGGCCCTCAAGCGCAAGAGATGCCTGACGCCGTTCCCCACGTTTTGGCGAGGTTTCGTTCCCCGGATGCTGCGCAGCACGCCGCCCCTTCGCGGCGTGGTGCGCTGCTAAGCCGGGGCCGTTACGAGCGCCGCCGTTGGTACGGTCCCGGCTCTGCGGAGCAGCGTGAAGAACGCTGCACCGCGTCCGGGACACGAGGCCTCCCACGGCGTCCGGTTTCACTCCTGCAATTGCCGCTTCAGCAGTTCGACCTCTTCGGACAGCGCCGCATCCTTGGCGACCAGCGCCTCGATCTTGCGGACCGCGTGCAGCACCGTCGTGTGGTCGCGTCCGCCGAAGCGGCGGCCGATCTCGGGCAGCGAGCGCAGCGTCAGCGTCTTGGCCAGATACATCGCGACCTGACGCGGGCGAACCACATTGGCGGTGCGGCGCGACGACAGCAGGTCGGAGCGGCTGACATTATACTGGCGGGCGACGACGCGCTGGATGTCCTCGATCTTGATGCGCTTCGGTTCCTGCGGCCGGATCAGGTCGCGCACTTCGCGCTCGGCCATTTCCAGCGTCACGGCGGTGGCGTTGAGCTTGCTGTGGGCCAGCAAGCGATTGACCGCGCCTTCGAGGTCGCGCCCGTTATGGGTGATGCTGCGCGCCAGATACTCCAGCACCTGTGCCGGCACGTCGAAGCTCGCGTGATGTGCCCGCGCCGCCGCAACGCGTGACTTCAGAATGCCCAAGCGCAGTTCCTCGCCGAGCGATCCCATCTCGACCACCAGCCCGCCGGCGAGCCGCGAGCGAACGCGGTCGTCGAGGCTCTCTAAGTCGGAAGGCGGACGGTCCGCCGCGATCACCACCTGACGGCCGGCATCGATCAGCGCGTTCAGGGTGTGGCAGAATTCGGCCTGGGTCGATTTGCCCTGCAGGAATTGCAGATCGTCGATGACAAGCACGTCGATGCCGCGCAGCGCCTCTTTGAACGCGAGGGCAGTCTGGGTCTTCAGCGCGGCGACAAAGCCGTACATGAATTTCTCGGCGGTCAGGTAAAGCACCTTGCGCTCGGTGCCGGAATTGCCGGCCCATGTCACCGCCTGCAGCAGATGGGTTTTGCCTAAGCCCACGCCGGCATGGATGTAGAGCGGATTGAACATCACGCTGTCGCCGCGCCGGCCTTCCGCGACCTGGCGTGCCGCGGCATGCGCCAGCGTGTTGGAGCGGCCAATGACAAAGCTTCCGAAGGTCAGCCGCGGATCGAGCGGCGAGCCGCCGAGCGCTTCATGGTTGGCCGACACCGGCGCGATCGCGGTTGCACGCAATTCCGGCGCGGGGCGTCCATCGCGGTCGGCGCGGCGCAGGTCCACCGGCGCCGGGGCTTCCTTCGCCGGCGTTGCGCAGCGCATCGCCGTGCGCACCGTCAGGTCGACGCGTTCTACTTCGGGCATCTCGGCCTGCCAGCAGGTCAGAACGCGCTCGGCATAATGCGCCTGGATCCAGCTTTTGAGAAACCGCGTCGGCACCGAAAGGCGCACGCTTTCCGCTTGCACGGCCTCCAGATCCATCCGCGCGAACCAGCTTGAATAGACGTCTTCGCCCACCGTCGAACGCAGCCGACCCTTCACGCGCGACCAGCGATCCTGTTCCATGTTCGTCATTGTCTTATGGCTTTTCTGATTGAGGATTGTTGCCGGCTAAATCGCCGGGCGGATTCCGAGGGTGGCGCGACCTCAACGGACTTCGACTTCAGTCACAGGCTTACCGCCCGGCGAAACGCCGCCGGCAGATCAGCGATCTTGAAGAAGAGGCGTCCGTTAGGTCAGCGTGTACTCGACGGTCGGTCCGGAGTTCGCGCGGGAGGCCGCGTACTCGCGGCGTCGTCTGAAATGGCATCGTCTAAAAATGGGACGTGATCAAAACCCGTATTGATTCCGTTGAGCATAGAACCCCCCTCTCGCCGCGATGCATACGGCAAGTTGTCATCTTGTTTGTGGTTTCAAATTCAACCGGCGATACCTGAACCTCAGTGCCTTCAGGATCGCGCCGCCGCGTCTTCTAGCTCGTTCGTTCCAACCCTCTTCGTCTTCACCCTCGGCGCTGCGGTTGCGGCTGGCTGTTTCGTATTTCTCTTTTTGAACTGCGTGGCTTAAGCGCCCGCGTTGAGAAATTTCGACACAGTTTCACCGTTCTCATATTGCTATGAGTTGCAACCCGGCCATCGCTTGGAAAGCGTCGCTAACGCACATACCGCCGCCGATCTGCGCGTCCGCCCTGATTCTCAAATCGCGCTGATATTGAAAACCGTGGGCGCTGCGAACGATTTAATTGATACACAGGCCTCATTTGCCCCGCAATGGATTTGATTCGGCACCCGTGATGCGGAAGGCGATTTTTTCCTCGCGCACACGCCAGCGTTGTTTCGCGACTCGAAAGCAAGGGGTTGAAGAATCGGATAGAATCGAAACGCCAAGCCGCTGTCATGTTCGTTACGATTACACGCAACACGGTCATAAAATATTTACTTTTGATCGTGCCGCTAAAAGCGTTTTCAAAGTGCTCGCGAACGCTATGGCCTTAAGCCACTACGCAGTCGCGTTTTTTCGTGTTCAGCGGAATAGGGTAACCCTTGGCGCACAGCGCATAAGTGAATTGGTCTTTCGAAAGCGGTCGCGGCCATCAATGTTGCGACAGAGTTGCGGGGATTCCTGAACGAAAACATCTTGCGTGCGGCAAAACCGCACCAGATAAAAATTCGAATGCATGAAAATTCTCTCACGCCACCGGATGTCGCGCAACACGGGACACACGAAAAAGCCCGGCATTGCCGGGCTTTTTGACGACTGTCTTTTTCGATCAGCTCATTTCGCGAGCTTGGCGATCTGATGCGAAAGCCGCGAGACCTTACGGCTCGCATTGTTCTTGTGAATGATGTTGCGCTGCGCTGCCTGCATCAGTTCCGGTTCCGCGAGCGCCATCGCCTTCAGCGCGGCGTCGCGGTCGCCGCTCTTGATCGCTTCCTCGACGACGCGGACCGAACCGCGCATCTGGGTGCGGCGCGACTTGTTGACGATGGTGCGGCGGGCAATCTTGCGTGTCGCCTTTTTGGCGGAAGTGGTATTGGCCATGTTCTCAAATTTCCTTCAGCAGCGATCCACCGCGGGTGACCGGGCAAATGACGCCGGCCGTTGATTGCGCTGGTGTTGTTAACGGGTGTTCCTGAAAATGCCATGCTCGGAGCGGATAGGCTCACAAGGCGGCGCTCAAAGAACATCGGCGGCAGGATTGCGCCCGCCGCCATTGGCGGTCTTATAGAGGTCTGCCTTTGCAGCGTCAACGCTTTCCGGACCTCCCCTGCACCAAACGGCGGTCCGGCGGAGCGGGGCTAAGGTGCTGGCGAGGTTGAATTTCTTGGGCCCGCCCGCTAAGCCGGGCGTGATGACGGATTTGGCCTTGGGCCGTTAGATAATAAGGTGACGCATGATCCGCGGGTTTTTCCGTCTGGTAGGGCTGCTGCTGCTGGCCGGCGGGTTCATCTTCATGGTCTATGACGGGGCGCGGTGGGTCGCCGACCAGAACCTGCGCTTCACCCGGTTCGGCGAATTCTGGAACGACATCCATCAATCCAGCCAGCAGTCGTTCCGGACCATGGTCGAGAGCGCCGCCCCTTGGCTCTGGAACGGCGTCGTCAAGGTCATTCTCGACCAGCCGGTGTTTGCCGTCATGGGCGTGCTGGGCATCCTTTTGATGCTGTTGTTCCGGCCGCGCAAGCCGCTGATCGGCTATTCGCGCAATTGACCGGCGTAACAAGGTGCCGTTTCGCGCGTAAAGACATATATTGTCATCACCTATCGTCATCGCGCGGGCGGCTTCCCGTTCGCCTGACGTCTCGCCTGGAGGGTATCCATGTTGTTCATGCGCAAGACCACCGCTTTGCCGAGCGCCGCCGAAGCGCTGCCCGGCCGCGCCACGCCGGTTCCGACCGCGAAGCGCCATTTCGTCAACGGCCATCAGATCCAGCCTCCATATCCGCAAGGGCTGGAGCAGGCTGTGTTCGGGCTCGGCTGCTTCTGGGGCGCGGAGCGCAAGTTCTGGGAACTTGGCGACGGCGTCTACACCACCGCCGTCGGTTATGCCGGAGGCCATACCGCGAACCCGACCTATGAAGAGGTCTGCTCGGGCCGCACCGGCCACACCGAAGCGGTGCTGGTGGTGTTCGATCCCAGGAAGGTTTCCTACGACCAGTTGCTGAAGACGTTCTGGGAAAGTCACAACCCGACGCAAGGGATGCGGCAGGGCAACGACGTCGGCACGCAGTATCGCTCCGCGATCTACACCTTCAACGATGCGCAGCGCAAAGCCGCGGACGCGTCGAAGGCTGCGTATCAAAAGGCGCTGGCCGCCAAGGGTCTCGGCGGGATCACCACCGAGATCGCACCCGCGGGCGAATTCTATTTCGCCGAGGATTATCACCAGCAGTATCTGGCGAAAAATCCGGCCGGGTATTGCGGGCTTGGCGGCACCGGCGTGTCGTGCCCGATCGGCGCCGGCGTCAGCGCCTGAGCCGGCAAACCGCACATTCAGCCGTCATCCTGAGGAGCCGCGCATTTGCGCGGCGTCTCGAAGGATGGCCGCGGGCGCTTGTGGCCCATCCTTCGAGGCTCGCCGTGAAGAACGGCGAGTACCTCAGGATGACGACAACAAACACGATTTGTTAACCATAACCGGTGCAAAACTGGAGCCGTCTCGTTGTGAGGGATGGCTCCGGTGCGGGTTGCGCGCGCGTTTCGATACTCAATGATTGCCGCCATGACCGCGCTCGCTTTGTCGGGCTGCATGCGCAGGTCCGCGCCTGTGGCGGCGGTGCAGCCGCGAAGCGATCTGGATTCGCTGGCCTACGGCCAGCCTTATAACTCCGCGCCACCGGCCACTACGTCATCGACAAATGTCGCGAATTCCGGCGGCGCCATCAGCGCACTCCGTTCCAGTTTTGCCGCCGCCCCCCGGCGCGGTTACGCTCCGGCTCCGGCGGTCTATGCGGCGCCGATGCCCATGCCGGTGCAGGTGGCTTACGATGCGGCCTATCGGCTCGATGCCGGGGATAGATTGCGGGTCGTGGTCTACGGCCAGGAAGGCTTGACCAATACCTATGCCATCGATGCCGGCGGCTCGATCACCATGCCGCTGATCGGCGCAGTATCCGCGCGCGGACGCACGCCCGCGGGCCTCGCCGCCGAAATCACCGGCAAACTGCGCAACGGCTACATCCGCGAACCGTCGGTCGCGGTGGAAATCGAGGCCTACCGGCCGTTCTTCATTCTCGGCGAAGTCGCCGCCCCCGGCCAGTATCCCTATGTGCCCAACATGAGCGTCGAAAGCGCGGTGGCCATTGCCGGCGGCTTCTCGCCGCGCGCCAAGCGCGACCGCGTCACCCTGACGCACACCGATGCCGGCGGTTCGATCCGCACCATCGTGCCGCTCGGCACGCCGCTGAGCCCGGGCGATACCGTGCTGGTCGGTGAGCGCTGGTTCTAGATTCCAGCACAGCGTCATTGCCGCCATCGTGTCCCGGACGCGGTGCAGCGTCTCTTCGACGATGCACCGCAGAGCCGGGACCGTCACGGACACCGAGCCCTGTACGGCCCCGGCTCTGCAGCGCACCGCTCCACAAGGGCTACGCCATAGCGCGTCGACGACGCGCGTACACGCGCTTATGGCGCTGCGTCCGGGGCACGATACTATTTCCCTAGGTGCTTCCTGAAAAACTCGACGCTCCGCGCCCGCGCGATGTCGGCGCTCGGCTTGTCGTAGCTCGCGCGCTCTTCGCAATTAAAACCGTGCTGGGCGCCGGGATAGACGTGGATCTCGACCTCGGGCCGCTTCGATTTGATGATCTCGACGTCGCTTAAGGGAATGCCGGAATCCTTCTCGCCGAAATGCAGCTGCGTCGGTACGGTCGGCTTGTCGTCGGCGAAGCGGACAATGGCGCCGCCGTAATAGCCGATCGCGACAGAGAGGCCCGACAGCTTGGTCGCCGCGGCATAGGCCACGCTGCCGCCGAGACAAAAGCCGACAATGCCGACCGGGCCGACATCCTTTACCGCGTCGATGGCGGCCTGGGTGTCGCGCAGCATCGCGGCCCAATCCGGATTGGCAACGAATTTGCGCGCAATCGCGACTTCTTCCGGCGTGTAGCCGCATTGAAAATTGCGCTCGATGCGGTCGAAGATCGACGGCGCGATGGCGACATAACCCTGGGCGGCGATGCGGTCGCAGACCGCGCGGATGTGATGGTTGACCCCAAAAATTTCCTGGATCACCACCACGGCGGCCTTGGGTGCGCGGGCAGGATCGGCGCGGTAGCCGCCCAGTTTGAAATCGTCGGAAGCCGTCAGCGTGATGTCATGTCCCATGGTTCATCCTTTGTAGTGATGCCTGATGTGTCGTCGGATTGGCTCGGAATTCGAAGCGGCGCTATTGCCACATCCAGTTGCGGCCCCAATCGCCCTTCCAGCCGGTGAGGCGGCCGCGGCGGAATTGCAGATAGAGCCGGTCCTTGCGGTTGAAAAATCCGCTGCCGCCAATGTCGCGGATCGCCAGATAGATTTCATCGCCGGGACGGCCGCTGATATAATTCAGCGGCGTGCCCAGCGCGCGGGCGGCGTCCTCCTCGCCCATGCCGAACGCCAGCGGCGTGTTGTTCGACAGCGTCGCGACAAAGGGCGGAGAGAACGTCGGGGCGCGCTGTGGCACGAATTGCTGCGCACTCGCGGGTGTAAGTCCCGCGCAGGAAATGGTAGCCATCAACAGCGCTGCGCCGAACGGTCTCATGACGCAGCCCTTTTGTCCGAAGCGGCTTGTTGCGGCAGGCCCTCGAGAAATGACACGACGGCGTCATTGAACGCCTGCGGCTGGTCAATATTGGCGGCGTGGCCGGCGGCCGGGATCACGACCTTCCTCGCGCCCGGAATTTTCGCCGCCATATAGTCGGAAGCCGCCAGGAACGGCGTATCGTCGGCGCCGACCACCACCAGCGACGGCACTTTTATGTGCGGCAGCGTTTCGATGACGCCGGCGTCGCGCTGGGTCAGCATGCCCCGTGCCGCGCGCGCCAGTCCCAATGCGTCGCGATGGACCACGCTGGACCGTTCGCGGCTGGCCAATTTGAGGCCCTCGAGACCCTCACGCTCAAAACGGTCGCCGGTCTCATGCGCGCGCTTGTTCCACGCGTCGCGGGCCTCGTCTTTCTTAAAGCCGGGGCCGGTATCGATGATCAACAGCGCGCGGACGCGCTCGGGATGCGCGCGAACAAACGCCAGCGACATGTAGCCGCCAAGCGACAGCCCGCCGACGATGGCGCTGGCAGCACCCATCTTGTCGAGCAACGCCGCCATGTCGCCGACCGTTAGCGCCTCGCTGTAGGCCGAAGGATCCTCGGGATAATCGGACTGGCCGTGACCGCGCATGTCCCACAGGATCAGCGTGTGATGTTTCGACAGCGGCTCGATCTGGCCCTGCCACATCGCCGATGTCGACGAATAGCCGTGGGTCAAGAGCAGCGGCGGCCCATTGCCGTGAACTTCGTAATAGATGTTGACGCCGTCACGGTTGATTTTTGGCATCGCGGTGTCCTGTCATTTGCGGCCTTATTGTAGCGATCCATTTCCGGATGGGAAATACCGCAACGCACAATCATCTTTTTGCAAATTTATTCTCTTCGACCGATTCTAATTTGAATTGCTTCCAGAATAGAACGCGATCATCCTGCGCCTCGTCGCGGCATCGACCCGGTGGGTGTCGCGGCTTAGCCCACAAGTGAGTTGCCGCCGTAAGCGGCATCATGCACCGGAGGGGAAGAGAAAAATGCCTAATCTCAATATCAACGGACGGAATATGTCCGTCGAGGCGGCGGGCGATACGCCGCTGCTCTGGGTCATCCGCGAACAATTGCAGATGACCGGTACGAAATTCGGTTGCGGCGCCGGCCTGTGCGGCGCCTGCACGGTGCATCTGAACGGCGAAGCCGTCCGGTCCTGCCAGACATCGCTGAGCGATGCCGCCGGCAAGAAGATCACCACCATCGAAGGCCTCAGCGCCAAGGGCGATCATCCGCTGCAGAAGGCATGGATTGCCGAGCAGGTTCCGCAATGCGGCTATTGCCAGTCCGGGCAGATCATGCAGGCGGCGTCGCTGCTGTCCAAGAATTCAAATCCGACCAAGGATGAAGTGGTTGCGGCCATGGACGGCAATCTCTGCCGCTGCATGACCTATTCGCGGATTCAAAAGGCGATCATGCGCGCCGCTTCCGAAATGCGCACGGCTTCGAACGCCGGAACCGAGCGGAGAGCAACATGAACAGCCACGTGAAAATCACGCAAAATAACGTCCTTGGCGAACCCGCCGATCTCTCGCGCCGCTCTTTCATGGTAGGAACCGCCGCCGCCGGCCTCGCGCTCGGCTACTCCGCCGTTCCCGGGCTCCTTGGGAGCGATCAGGCGTTTGCCGCCGCCGGCAATTTCGATCCGAGCGTTTGGTATTCGATCGCGCCGGACGGTCTCGTCACCGTCACCTGCGGCAAGGCCGACATGGGCCAGCACATCGCGTCCACCATGGCGCAGATCATCTCCGAAGAACTCGGCTCGAACTGGAAGGACATGCGGGTTCAGCTTGCTTCCAACGATCCGAAATTCAACGATCCCGTGCTCGGCGCGCAGATCACCGGCGGAAGCTGGAGCACCATGATGAACTTCGATGCGATGAGCCGCGCGGGCGCCGCGGGACGCATGGCATTGACCGAAGCCGCCGCAGCCTCAATGGGCGTGCCGGCCGGCGAACTGGTCGTCAGAGACTCCGTGATTTCCCATGCGAAGTCGAAGAAGTCGATGACCTTCGCCGACGTGGTCAAGAGCGGCAAGGCCACCAAGACCTTCACGCCCGATGAGTTGAAGGCGATCAAGCTGAAGACGCCCGATCAATACACCATGATCGGCCAATCGGTGCCGCAGCTCGACATCCCGTCGAAGACCAACGGCACGGCGAAGTACGGCATCGACGTGTTCCTGCCGGGCATGGTGTACGGCAAGATCGTGATGCCGCCGGTGCGCTACGGCGCCTCGGTGAAGTCGGTCGACGACAGTGCGGCCAAGAAAGTGCCGGGCTTCATCAAGGCCGTCACGCTGGATGACAAGACCGGCACCACCACCGGATGGGTAGTGGCGGTCGCCAACACCTATGCCAACGCCAAGAAGGCGGCGGACGCGCTTAAAGTGACCTACGATAATGGGCCGAACGCCAAACTGTCGAGCGAGTCGCTGCTCAACGAGGCGAAGCGTTTGCAGGCGCTGGACGATTCCGGCCTGTTCTTTGTCAAGGACGGCGACACCGCAGCCGCGCTGGGCACCGCGGCGAAGGTGCTGGAGGCGGAGTACACCACCAACATCAACATCCATGCGCCGATGGAGCCGATGAACGCCACGGCGCAGCTGCAAGGCGATATCTGGCACATCTATTCCGGCAACCAGTTCGCAACGCGCTCCGGCGCGATCGCGGCGGGTGCGGCCGGGGTCGATCCCAAATTCGTCGTGATGCACCAGATGTGGCTGGGCGGCGGTTTCGGCCGGCGTCTCGACGCCGACATGATGGTGCCCGCCGTGCAGGCGGCGAAGGCCGTCGGCAAGCCGGTCAAGGTGATCTATTCGCGCGAAGACGACATGACCATGGATTTCTCGCGGCCATTGACGTTCCAGAAGATCAAGGCGGGTCTGGACGGTAATGGCAATCTGATCGCGATGAATCACGACGTGGTCAGTGCGTGGCCGACCAAGCGCTGGGGCATCCCGGACTTCCTGTCGCCGTCGGTCGACAAGAAGGGCGCGCTCGATGCGTTCACCGTGAACGGCGCGGACTTCTTCTACTCCGTGCCCAATCACAACGTCCGCGCCATCCTCAACGAGATGGCGCACAACGCCACCCCGTCAGGGCAGTTGCGGTCGGTGGCGCCGGGCTGGACCTTCTGGGCGGTGGAAAGCATGATCGACGAGCTCGCCAACGCGGCCGGTAAGGACCCGGCGCAGTACCGCATCGCGCTGCTCGACGGCAAGGGCAAGAACGACGGTGGCGCGCAACGCCTGCGCAACACCCTGCTTGCCGCCATGGGCATGGCCGGCTACGGCACCAAGGCGCTGCCCAAGGGCGAAGGCATGGGCGTCGCCTGCGTCTCGTCGCAGGAACGGGCGACCGCAAGCTGGACCGCCTGCGTCGCCCATGTCGCGGTGGCGCCGTCGGGTGAGGTCAAGGTGAAGAAGCTCACCGTGGCCACCGACGTCGGTACGCAAGTCCATCCCGACAATATCCGCGCCCAGGTCGAGGGCGCGGCGCTGTGGGGACTGTCGCTTGCGATGTACGAGAAGGCGACGCTGAAGGACGGCGGCATCGAGCAGACCAACTTCGACACCTACACCCCCTTGCGGATGAGTCAGGTGCCGGAAGTGGCCGTCAGCGTCATCGCCAATGGCGAGAAAGCCACCGGCGTCGGCGAGCCGGCGGTGACGGTGATCGCGCCGGCGCTCGGCAACGCCATCTTCAATGCCTGCGGCGCCCGCGTCCGCTCGCTGCCGATCACAGCAGAGGCGGTGAAGGCGAACATGACGAAGGCATAAAGCCGGTCACACGATAACATCGATCCGCCGGAGGTTTCCTCCGGCGGATTTTTTATTGCCGTCATTGCGAGGAGCGTTAGCGACGAAGCAACCCAGCCTTACTTTGCGGCCTCTGGATTGCTTCGCTTCGCTCGCAATGACGGGGCTGCCGGCTGAGGCTCGCCATTAAGACTTTCAAACGGCGCCGCGGCATACACCACATTGCCACCGACCATCGTCAGCACCGATCTGATTTTCCCGATATCCTTCACCGGCGCCGTCAGATAATCGGCGGACAGCACGGCGAGATCGGCGAACTTGCCGGGTTCCAGCGTACCGCGCTTGTCGTCGTCGTTGGCTGCGAACGCCGAGTTGCGGGTGTACATCTCCAGCGCTTGGCGGCGGCTCGGGGCTTCCGTGTCGCCGCGGGTTTGTGTGCCGCCGATGGTGGTGCCGTCGAGATACCATTGCAGCGCCACGAACGGATTGTACGACGACACCCGATGTGCATCGGTGCCTCCGGCTACCGTGAGCCCGAGGCGCATCGCGGTTGCAATCGGCGGCAGCCGAAGCGCCGCCTCGGCGCCGACCTCGCGCTGCAGCCGCTCACCGCCGAAATAAAGCCCATCCTGTACGCCCCAGATCAACCCGAGCGCCTTCATGCGCTTCAGGCTGTCCTCGGACGCGCCGTACAGATGCAACACCGCCCAGCGCAAATTGCCGACCGGATATTCGTCGTTCACCGCCTCGATCACATCGAGCAGATCGTGGACGGTGCGTTCCGGATTCCAGTGCAACTGAATCGTATAGCCGCGGCCAGCGGCCCAGCGCAGCAGATCGTACAGCTTGGCCTTGCCGTCTGGCGTGATGTCGCCATCGGTCCAGTCGGCCCAGATCAGGATTTCGCCGGGGCCGTTGAAATGCAGCATCGAATCGCCGAACCTCGGCGGCAGCAATTGCGTGAGATTCTGCAAATCTTTGAGTTCCGAGCCGGGCGTCGGCGCGCACAGATGATAGGCGACGCGCACGGTGAGCTGCTTGTCGCGCCACAGCTTGAACACGGCCTGATAACTTGCCGGATACATGCTGACCCCGCCGCCATCGACGATGCCGGTGATGCCAAGACTGTTCATCTCGCGAAAGAACTTGCGCGAGCCGTCGACCTGCTCGTCGAGCGTCGGTTTCGGCAGCTTATCGAAGATTTTACCCAGCGTGTTGCCGTTGCCGGCGAGGATGCCGGTCGGATTGTTCGAGGTATCGCGTTCGAGCTTGCCGCCGGGCGTCACGTCGGCATCGTCGCGAATGTTTAGCGCGGCAAGCCCCTTCGGGGTCAGCAGCAGCCAGTCATAGAGGTGCTGGATGTAAACCGGATTGTCGGGCGCCGCCGCCGTCACTTCGGCGACATCGGGCCGCCGCTTCTCCTCGAACTGCTCTTCGGTCCAGCCGCCGGCCACGATGATCCACGAGCCCGGCTTCTGGGTCTGCACAGCCTGACGGATTTTCTCCAGCGCCTCTTTAAGCGTGGTAACGCCGATCCAGTTCACCTCGGTGCCGAAGGTCAGCGCGGCGCGGATGCCGTGAATATGTCCGTCGGTCAGCCCGGGAATCACGGTGCGGCCGCCGAGATCGATCAGCTTCGCCTTGTCGCCGGCCAGTTTCCTCATCGCCGCCGAAGTGCCTGACGCCAGCACCCGCCCGCGGTCGATCGCCAGCGCCTGTTGGGTGGAAAAATCCTTGTCCACGGTGAGGATTTTTCCGTTGAAAAGGACGGTGTCGGCGTTTTGGGCGGAGGCGGCACCGGTCAAAAACGTGACGCAAAGGAATACCGCGGCGGCGAATCGCAAACCTTGGCCGAGCATGGCGTGGCTCCCTAATTTATTTTGTTTGAGATTGCGAGGTTTGCGAGCACTCTGTCAAACTGGGATGCTCTACCTTAACAGCTTCCGCAACTCCGCCTTCGCCACCTTCTCCAGCGTCGAGCGCGGCATCTCATCGACGAAGCGGATTTCGCGCGGCACCTTGAAGTCCGCCAGCGCCTTGCGGCAGGCGGCCATGACGTTGTCATGTAGATCGGGCGGGGCGCGCTCGACGCCGGCGTGCGGGATGATGAACACCACCGGCACCTCGTCGAGCATCGGATGTTTTTTCGCGACCACCGCGGCCTCGCGCACGCCGGGCACCACCGCGATCACTTGCTCGATCTCGGAAGCCGCGACGTTCTCGCCGCCGACCTTCAGCATGTCCTTGGCGCGGTCACCGAATTTTATAAAGCCGTTTTCCAGCAGCGTGACGCGATCGCCGGTGAGAAAAAAGCCGTGCTGGTCGAAACTCTCGCGGGTGGCTTTCTCGTTGTGCAGGTATTCCTTGAATAGCGACAATCCCGGAATGCCCTTGATCGAGAGGTTGCCGGTGTCGCCGGCTCGGGTCGGCGCGCCATCGTCATCGGTAATCCGGATCGAATATTCCGCCGCGGCGCGGCCGATCGACATCGGAATGTTGGGCTGGTCCACTTCGCCGACGATGCCGTGGGTAATGGTTTCGGTCATGCCCCACCAGCCGATGATCTTGATCCCGAACGCGGCGAAGGCCGGCGGTTCGCAGATCGCGGTGCCCCAGAGCCGGAACGAGTGCTGCTTCGGGATCTCATGCTCCAGCAATGCCTTCATGCAAAACGGGATCGTCGAAGTCCAACTGCAGCCGTGCTCGGCGGCGACGTTCCAGAACCGGCGCGGGGAAAACCGCGGCTGGATCACGCAGGTGGCGCCGACCCACAGGCTTGCCAGCATCGAATAGGCCAGCGCGTTGGTGTGGAACAGCGGCAGATAGGTCTGGTGCACGTCGCCCGCGTGCAGGTCCTGATGCGACGCATTGACCTTGGCGCCCCACAGCGCATTGGCGTGGGTCCATAGCACCGCCTTCGGGCGCGACGTGGTGCCCGAAGTGTATTGTACGCTGCACGGCGCCAGCGGATCGATGGCGCGGCGCGGCCGGTCGGCGCTGTCGGCGAACAGCGACTCGAAGGTCTCGCTGCGCTGCGGGCGGTGTGCAGGCGCGGCGCCCGCATCGTGCGAAATCACTGCGATCCAGCGCAAGTTCTGGCAATGCGCCGATATAATCCCCGCATAGGCCGGTTGGGTAATCGCGGCAATCGCGCCGCAATGGCCGGCAAAATATTCCATCTCCGCCGGCGCGGAACGGGTGTTGGTGGTGACCGCGATGGCGCCGAGTTCAACACAGGCGAACCAGGCCAGCATTGCCTCGACGCAGTTGTCGAGATGGATCAGCACGAATTCGCCCGGTCTGACACCGCGCGCGGCGAGTCCCGCGGCCAGCGCGCCGACGCGCTCGTGAAACTCGCCGTAGCTCCATCTGCGTGCCGGTGCGTCGAACGGCGCCCAGATCAGAAACGGATGCTCGCGCCGCGTCCCGGCGCGCATCCGCAACAGCCACGGCACGTCGAGGCCCGCGAATGGGCCTACCACGCCCGGCGGTTGCTGGTTTGGCATCAATTCCTCCCGCGCAGCTTTTCTTTTGTCATGCCCGGGACAAGCCCGGGCATGATGATTTTTGCCGTGAGCCCATGTGCATTAAGACACATCTCCCTCATACGAGGAAATCTCGATCAGGCTGCCGTCGGGATCGCGGCAATAGACCGAGCGCAGCGTGCCGCGTGCGCCTTGCTTCGCCACCGGCCCTTCCTCGATCGCGACGCCGCAGGCCGCAAGATGCGCGACCACGTCTGCAGGCGTTGCCGAGGTGAGAAAGCACAAATCGTCGCTGCCCACGGTCTCATGATCCGCCGTGAACCATTCGACCTTGTCGGCGTCGCGCGGCCGCACATTGATCTTCTGGTCGCCGAAGTGCAGCGACGTGCGCGGCGTCTTGCCCTGGCCCGGATCGAACACCTTGATCTCCATGCCCAGCACCTTGCAATACCATTCCGCGGAGCGCCGGACATCCGCGACATTGATGACGAGATGATCGAGGGCGTGGACCTTGACGGGCATGGATTATCCTTTCGTCGCAGGCCAGCACGCGCGGGTGTGCCGCACTGGCCGGGTCCGGATTTGTTTGTTACAACGCGCGCGAAAGTCAATCCAACACAAACGGACCGCGAACCAACGCGGCCGCCAGGGAGAAACTGCATGGCTTCACGTCGCACCGCGATATGTCTTATCGCGCTCAGCATCTCGGCTTTGGCTTCGATCGGCAGCGCCTCGGCGCTGGATTATCCGACGCGGCCGGTGCGCTGGGTTGTCGGATATCCGCCCGGCGGCGCCACCGATATCATCGCGCGGCTGATTGCCCAGCGGCTGTCCGAGCGGCTCGGCCAGCAATTCGTGATCGAGAACAAGCCTGGCGCCGGCAACAACATCGCCACCGAGTCGGTGATCAATGCGGAGCCGGATGGCTATACGGTGCTGCTGGTCAATCCGGCCAACTACGTCAACACCTCGCTCTACGCCAACCTCAAGTTCAACTTCCCCCGCGACATCGCGCCGATCGCGTCATTCAATCGCGTGCCGAATGTGATGACGGTCAACAAGGACATCGAGGCGAAGACGGTCGCCGAGTTCATCGCCTATGCGAAGGCCAATCCGGGCAAGGTGAACATGGCCTCGTCGGGCAATGGCACGTCGGTGCATCTGTCCGGCGAAATGTTCATGGCGATGACAGGCGTGAAGATGCAGCACGTGCCCTACCGGGGGGCTGCGCCCGCGATCACCGACATGCTCGGCGGCCAGGTGCAGGTGATCTTCGACAACATGCCCTCCATCATCCAGCATATCCGCGCCGGTTCCTTGCGCGCCATGGCGGTGACGACGGCGGATCGGTCTGCGCTGTTACCGGATGTCCCGACGGTTGCCGAAACCGTGCCGGGCTACGAGGCGAGCGCGCTGTTCGGCATGGGCGCGCCGAAGAATACGCCGAAGGAGATCATCGCCAAGCTGAACAGCGAGATCAACGCGGTATTGGCCGAACCGGCGACCAAGGCGCGTCTGGTCGATCTCGGCGGCGCGCCGCTGATCGGCACGCCGGAGGCTTTCGGTGCGATGATCGTGGCCGAAACCGAAAAATGGAAGAAAGTGATCGAGGGCGCCAACATCGCCAAGGTCGAGTGAACCGATCGGTCTTCATCGCGAGCGTTCGAAAATCCCGCCGGACCTGAGCCGGCGATTTTGCATTTGCGAAGAGATGCCGTCTTCAGCCTATGCGAAGGGATGACGAAAGCCACGAAAATGGAACTGAGCGGCGCGGAACATTTTATCAAGCCTCCGGTTGTTTCCAGACAATAACCCTCGGAGGAAATTTGCAATGAAGACGAATCTTTTGACGGCCGCGATTGCCGCGACCGCGATTTTTGGTTTGTCGGGCGCAGCAATGGCGCAGGCCACCGGCCCCGCCGCCCAGGACACCACCAAAATGAACAAGGACACGTCGAAAGACACGATGTCCAAGGACGGCATGAAGGGAAGCAATTCCAACATGGCGCCGACGACCTCGGGCGCCAACACCGGTCCATCGCAGAAGCCAATGACCACGCCTGCGGAGCCGAAGGGCAAGGAATCGAATTCCGAAGCTCCCAAGCGCTGATCGCTTCAGGGCGAGAAGCAGAATTGGCCCGCTGCCCCGTCGAGGGTGGCGGGCCTTTTTGTATTTCCGTCATTGCGAGCGAAGCGAAGCAATCCAAAGCGCCACAAGGAAGAACTGGATCGCTTCGTCGCAAGGGCTCCTCGCAATGACTAAGGCCGCTTGACAATTTCGCGTGCAGGATTATACTAAACCTCATGGTTAAGTATCAAGATGCTGCGCTGGACCGCACCTTTTCGGCGCTTGCGGACCCGACGCGGCGCGCTTTGCTGGCGCAGCTCGGCAAGCGCGACACCGTATCGGTCAGCGAGCTGGCAAAGCCGTTTCCGGTCTCCTTGCCGGCGATCATGAAGCATCTCGACGTGCTGTCGGACGCCGGGCTGATCGCGCGATCGAAGACCGGCCGCATCGTGGCGTGCCGGTTGACCGCGGAGCCCATGGAGCAGGCGATGGAATGGCTCAATCGCTATCAGCGCTTCTGGTCCGAGCAACTCGATCGCCTTGCCGCATTCGTGGAGGAAGACAAATGGCCACCCAGACAAGCGCTGCCAGCGACAGAGGCGTTGTCGTCAAGCCAAGCCTCACCCTCAAACGTCGTCTCAATGCGCCGCCGGCGAAAGTCTGGGCCGCGTGGACCGACCCGGAAAAAATAGCGCAGTGGTTCGGGCCCGCGCAGACCAGGGATGGTTCGGTGCGCGCCGAACTCGACGTCCGCGTCGGCGGCCGTTTTCGCGCAAGCTTCAATACCGACGATGGCGAGTGTCACCAGGTCGGCGGCGTCTATCGCGACGTGGTGCCGAACGAGAAACTCGTCTTCAGCTGGGCGTGGCATTCGACACCTGAGCGGGAATCGCTGGTGACGGTCACGCTCAAGCCCGACGGCGCCGGCACGTTGCTTACATTGCAGCACGAACAGTTCTTCGATCAGGCCGCGGCCGACGGCCACACAAATGGCTGGACCGGCTCGCTCGACAAACTCGAACACTACGTCGCCTGAACGGCGATCCGTATACCCGATAGAACAAGGAGCCGACCATGCAACCGCACAAAATCGTCTCACGCGAAGAATGGACCGCCGCGCGCAAGGCGCATCTCGCGCACGAAAAGGAATTTACCCGCGCACGCGACCGGCTCAGCGCCGAGCGCCGCGAACTGCCATGGGTCAAGGTCGACAAGACCTACGTGTTCGACGGACCGAACGGCAAGGAGACGCTGGCCGACCTGTTCGGCGGGCGCAGCCAGTTGATTGTCAATCATTTCATGCTCGGGCCCGGCTGGCACCAAGGCTGCATCGGCTGCTCCTTCGGCGCCGATAACGTGCAGGGCGCGCTGGTTCATCTGGCGCAGCGCGACGTGGCCTATGTCGCGGTATCGCGCGCGCCGCTGGCGGAGATCGAGGCCTATCGCAAGCGCATGGGCTGGGATTTCAAGTGGGTGTCGTCTTTCGGTAACGACTTCAACTACGACTTCCATGTCTCGTTCCGGCCGGAAGACGCGGCAAAGGGCAAGGTGGAATACAATTATGAGATGATTGATACCTCGATGGACGAACTGCCGGGCAACAGCGTGTTCGCGCGCGACGATGCCGGCGACATCTATCACACCTATTCCAGCTATGGCCGCGGCTCCGAGGAGAACCTCGTCACCTACAAGCTGCTCGACATCACGCCGAAGGGACGGGACGAGGGCCCGGGCGGCAACCTGATGGTCTGGGTGAAGCGTCACGACGAATATGCGGCCGCTCCGGGCGCAGCGTCCTGCTGCCACTCCTGATCACCTGACCAACACAAACGAAAGAACTGCCCATGCCTTATGTTGATGGATTTATCGTAGCTGTGCCTAAGAAAAACCTGCAGGCCTATATCCGCATGGCGAAGAAGGCGGGCGAGGTCTGGCGCGAGCACGGCGCGCTCGAATACCGGGAGTGGATTGCCGACGACGTCAAGGTGGGAAAGCTCACCTCGTTCCCGCGCAGCGTCAAGCTCAAGCCCGGCGAGATCGTGGTGTTCTCCTGGATCACCTATAAATCGCGCGCGCAACGCGACCGCGTCAACAAGAAGGTGATGTCTGACAAGCGGCTCGCGGACATGATGGACACCAAGACATTACCGTTCGACGCCAAGCGGATGATCTATGGCGGGTTCGAGAGCCTGGTGAAGGCCTGACGTGTCGCAGCGCTAAGCCGCGGCCAGCTTCGTTTGCTCGCCTTCGATGGCGCGATCGATGGCGTCGATCAACGCCTGGGTCTCGAGAAATTTGATCCGCGACCTCTCGGCCTTGTCGCGATCATAGGGTGCTGCAAGCACCTTTGCGAACGCGTCGCGATCGTCGGCCATTCGCTCGCGCGCTTTTTTCAGCGTCTCAAGTCGCTCGCTCATGTGGGCTTCGCTTTCTGACTTCGGGCAGCGGGGACTGCTGCCGAATCTAAGGGCTTCCAGTGTACACCGGCCTTATGCGAAACTGGCGCGGTATTCGCGAGGTTATGAGGCGGTCATGAAGAAACTGGTGCTTGCGATCCTCCTGATGTCGTCGCCGGCCTTGGCGCAAAGCAAGCGCATCGACAATTGCGCGCCGATCGGCCGCACCGCCGACGGCAAGCTGGTCTACTCCATGAAGTGCGATAATCTGCCGGCACCAGTTCCGCCGCCCGCGGCCGCCGTGGTTGAGCCGGGCCCCGCGCCGGCGGTCGCCGCCGAACCTGAGCCCGATCAGGGCGGGTTATTCAAATTTCCGTTTCCGGGACTGATAAAGCCTACCGAGCAAAACCGGCCGGCCGGCGTAGGGCCGGCCCAGCCGAGATGACATCGGGTTGCGTCAAGGTGGAAGGGATCGCGCAAGCCGCAGCGCATTCCCAAGCGCGGCACCCGCCGCGGTATTGTCGAAGATGCACCAAACATCGCGCGCGCGATCGTTCTCGAGACGCCGCCGCAGCGACGCCAGCGCGGCAGCGTCGTAATCGGAATAATAGATCCGCGGCGAGCCATGCCAGCGATAATATGCGAGTTCGTTCCGGCCGCCGGGCTCGCCCGCGCCTGCGACCGGCGCGGGATCGGCGGCGACGCGCGAGATACCGCGCTCGCCAAGCCAATCGTCGATGCCGGACGCGAACCAGCTCGCATGCCGCGGCTCCAGCACGACAGCCGTGTCGATCCGTCTACGGAGATCGCGGAAGAAGCTGCTCGCGATGCGCTTGCTCAGCGCCGCTTTCGGCGGCAGTTGCACCAGCAGCACGCCGAGCTTGTCGCCGAGACCGCTCACCTCATCGACAAACCGATCCAGCAACTCGCCGCAATCGGCAAGTCCTGCCTCATGCGTGATTGTCTTCGGCACTTTTACCGAGAAGCGAAAATCGTCAGGTACGGATTGCGCCCATCGCTGATAGGTCGTGCGCCGGTGCGGCCGATAGAACGAGGAGTTGATCTCAACGGCGTTGAGACGCCGGGCGTAACGCTCGAGATGGCTACCGCCCGACGGCACCCGGTCGAGATAAAGCGAAGGGACGTTCCAGCCGGCGGTGCCGATCCAGAACGTCGGCCTCATCGCGCCATCGTCAGGCCGGATGAGGCTTTCAGTTCCGCGAGATGGTGGCGGACGGTGAATTGAGCGACGCGGCTCCAGCGCCGCACCATCTGCCACGCCTCGGTCGATTCAAACCAGCCCCTGACCAGGCGGTATTTGCCATAAGTCCACGCAAACGCCGGAATCGACATCAGCTTGTCGCGGCTGATACAGAACAGGCGTTCCACCAGCACGAGTTTTAGAATTTCACCGACGCCAAGAACCACCAAACCCCACGCAATATGCTCGGTCGCCGCGAGATACGCCGCGACCGGCTTGACCGGCTCGAGAATGATCAGAGGTATCGCGAACAAAGCGAGCGTCGGATAGGGCCGTAGCGACACAATCCAGTCGCGCAGGCGAGTGAACACCGAATGAGCCGCGATCCAGCGCGCCAGCGGCCTTGCAACGGTCATGAATACCGCGTCCGCCAGGAAATAGATGACGGCCAGCACGACGACAAAGGGTTTCAAGATGCGGTTCACGTGGATTCTCCTAAGGAATCAAGGCGGGAACCATTGATAAGTTTCATCCCTTAACGCCCCGAAATCAGCCGGCGCAACGGAACCATTTTTGAGGGATCATTTTTCTTAACCTAAACAGCGCGTTGTCTTCCCGCTCAAATTGGCCGCAATTCGCCGTCCAACGGCGGCCGGAGTAAATTTCAAGGATGTGAAACAGTTCACATTCGGACCGCGCGACTCGCGTTATCACGGTGCAAACCCGTTGAGGGATGCATCGGTGCCGCACCTCGATCAAGCGAGCCAAAAGAACCACGGAATCCGTTGGCCAGGGATGTTTGCAATCCTGGGGATTCAGCTTGCGGTCTTGTTTGCACTCGCCGGCGCCGCGGGTGTTTATCTGAACTGGTCGTCGAAGGCCGCGCAGGCGGAATTCATGGCGGCGAGCAGACCATCGGCGTCGAGCCCGAGCCATCCGCCGCAATCGTCAACGCCGGTCCCGCAGGCCAAAGACAAGAAGACTTGCCCCCACGGGGCTTGATCGACGTTCGAATTCGGCGGCGCGGCGATCAACTCTGCAACGCCGCGAGCAGCTCGTCGGGCCGTTCGACCAGCATCATATGACCTGCGCCACGCAGCACCACGGTGCGTGAATTCGGCAGCGCCGCGGCAAGCGCCTTGCCGGATTTCGCAGGCGTCATCATGTCGCGTTCGCCAAGAATGAACGTGGCCGGGACCGCGATCTGCGCGGCGGCGGCCAGCGCATTTTGATAGGCGTTGCAGGCAGCGAGGTCGTTGAACAGCACGCCGGGGCGGCACTGTTCAAGCACACGCCGGGCGCCGCTGTGCATCCATAATCCCGGCGCCAGGCTGCCGCCGAGTTCGGCCTGAAAGCCGAGACCCCAAATCGAGACCATGTCGATGGCGGTGGAATCGTTGGCCTCCGCGGCCTTGAGCAGATCGGGTCCAACCGTCATGGTCGCTGCCGTTCCGATCAGACTGAGCGCCGAAACCTTGGCCGGATGCCGTGCCGCAGTCTCCAGCGCAATCAGCGATCCCATCGAATGACCGACCAGCCGCGCCTTTGCAACGCCGGCCGCATCGAGTAGCGCCGCGATCCAGTCGGCCATGTCGGCGATTGTAGAGAGCGGTGCGCCGGCTGAGCGTCCATGGCCCGGCAGATCCGGCGCCAGCACGCTGTAACCGTGGTGCGCGAACCATCGGCTGTGCAGGGCCCAGGTGGTGTGGTCGAAGCCCGCGCCGTGCAGCAGCACGATGGTTGGCAGCGACGCATCGAATTCCCGGCCGCCGGTGGCGACGAATGTTTCAACGCCGTTGACGTTCAACTGCATACTTAAGCCCTCTGCGAACTACGGAGCGCCTGACCGAGGTCATCAGTGATGTCGGTGGCGGATTCGATGCCGACCGACAGCCGCACCAATTCTTCGCCCACCCCGGCAGCCTTAAGCTGCGCGGCGTCCATCTGCTGGTGCGTGGTGCTGGCGGGATGAATCACCAGCGTCTTGGCGTCGCCGACATTGGCGAGATGACTGATCATACGCAGGCTCTCAATGAATTTCTTGCCGGCAGCCCGGCCGCCCTTGATGCCGAAGCTGACAATGGAGCCGGCGCCGCGCGGCAGCAATCGCTTGGCCAGTTCGTAATCGGGATGGTTTTGCAGCGAGGGATGCAGCACCCATTCGACCGCCTTGTTTGAAGTCAGGAACTCGAGCACCGCGTGGGTATTCGCGATGTGACGGTCCATGCGAACGCCCAGCGTTTCGACGCCCTGCAGCAGTTGAAAGGCGTTGGTCGGCGACAGGCAGGCGCCGAAGTCGCGCAGGCCTTCGGTGCGCGCGCGCATGATGAACGCGGCGGTGCCGAACTGCTCGTCGAAGACGATGCCGTGATATCCGGCGTAAGCCTCGGTCAACTGCGGAAATTTCCCCGATGCGCGCCAGTCGAACCGGCCGCCATCGACAATGACGCCGCCGATGGCAATGCCATGGCCGCCGATCCATTTGGTGGCTGAGTTCATCACAATGTCGGCGCCAAGCTCGATCGGACGTGAGAGGTAAGGCGTCGCAAAGGTGTTGTCGATCAGCAGCGGAATTTTTGCATCATGCGCGATTTGCGCGACTTCAGGGATATCCAGCACTTCAAGGCCGGGATTGCCGATGGTTTCGCCGATCACCAGCCGCGTATTCGGCCTGATCGCGGCGCGGAATTCGTCGAGCGCGCGGGGCTTGACGAAAGTGGTCGTGATGCCGAACCGCGGCAGCGTATGCGCAAGCAGGTTGATGGTGCCGCCATAAAGCGAGGCGGAGGCGACGATATGGTCGCCGGCATTGAGCAGCGTGGCGATGGCGAGATGCATCGCGGCCATGCCGCTCGCCGTGCAGACCGCGCCGACGCCGCCTTCCAGCGCGGCAAGCCGCTCCTCAAGCACCGCGGTCGTCGGATTCGAGATGCGGGTATAAATGTGTCCCGCGCGCTCGAGGTTGAACAGCGCCGCCGCGTGCTCGGAATCCTGAAACACGTAGGACGTGGTCTGATAGATCGGAACCGCGCGCGCGCCAGTGACCGGATCTGGATGCTGCCCGGCATGCAGGCTCAGGGTTTCGAACGCGGGCGGCTTGGGTGCGGGCATGGGGGACTCGTGAAAATGACAAACGATTGCGGAACGGGCACGCTGTGCCAACCCTAATCGGTCCGGCCTCAAATCACAAAGAACCCGTGGGTTGCGTCGCGCCGGAGCTGTTCGACCAGGCCATATTCCCAATCGAGATAGGCCTGCATTGCGTTCGTGTCGACATCGGTGCCCTCATAGGGGCGCCGGTAGCGGTGGGACGGATCGGGTTTTGGCAAGACCTCCGGCGGCCCCGTTTCCAGCGCGCGATCGTAGCCGCCGTCGAGCACATAGGTCTCCCACCCCATCTGCGCGAGCCAGGATGCGGTCATGTCCGCACGCACGCCCATATCATCCGTCAGCAGGATGCGCGCGCCGCGCACCGGTGCGGCCATGTCGATCTCCTGCACCAGCTGCCCGCCCGCATAATGGCGAAAGCCTGATATGTGGCCGGCCGCATATTCGTCCGCGGAGCGAACGTCGAAGCGATAGAGCGTGCGGTGCGCCTGCGCCTGCAGCGCCATCGCGTCTTCCGGGCCGAGGCGCCGAACGCCGGCGCGATAGGCAACGTCGCGCGCATTGCTTTGCGCGCCCTCGAACAGGCCGATCCCGCCGCGCCGGTCCGCGCCATGCTCAAGCTCTTGCCTTGCGAGAGTCCAGCCGATCGTCCCGTTTCTTAAGGCCAGCACCTTGTTGGCGACGCCGGCATTGATCAGCGACTGGGTGCCGATGATCGACCGGGTACGGCCGGCGCAATTCACGATGATGGTCGTTTCGGGATCTGGTGCGGCGGATCCTGCGCGCAGCACCAGTTCTGCGCCGGGCACGCTCACCGAGCCGGGGATGTTCA
>Ga0193726_1000363_pt1 | contig 52074 bp, 53 predicted proteins | sample H2c1metaG_FD_144928 | JGI IMG/M metagenome (GOLD analysis project Ga0193726, IMG submission 144928) | Soil microbial communities from a riparian zone of the East river system, Colorado, United States - H2c1 | ecosystem: Environmental > Terrestrial > Soil > Riparian zone | place: USA: East River... | reverse complement strand
GCCAGACGCTCGCGCGCCGTTTTGTATGAAGGATCGAGCGCGACGGCCGTGCGCAATTCCGTTTGCGCGCCAGGATTATTTCCGGCGAGCAGTTCTCGCTCCGCGCCTTCCATGTGTTGCTGCACCAAGCGGAACCGCGCGGCATCGCGCAGAAGTTCCGCATCTTTATTCCCCGGAGAATTTGCGAATGCGTCCGCGTATTCTTCGTAAGCAGTTTGCCAGTCGCCGGCCTTCTCGGCTTTCTTGCCGGCTTCAATCGCTTTTTTGGCGCGCGCAGGATTGGGTTTCACAACTTCGCCTTGGGGCGGCAGGGCAGCTCCCGCTGTAGGCGACTGCGGCGCGCACGGCCCGGCAATCAGCGCAAACGCGGCGCATATCGCCGTCAATTTCCGAATTGTGTTAGACATACACATAGCACGTCAGCCGAGAACGGCTCAGTACCAAGACCATTCTACGGGACGAAAGGTTTAGATGCCCGGATTCCTTGACGGGTGGGAACAAAGCAGTTAAACTCAAACTGTAGTTGCAAATCAGTTGCAACTGGGATCGCAACTGGAATTTCCGGCGCTTGACCGGTTGCGCGGCACTGCCTGAACAGGAACTCTCAATTTGCTCTCTTCTTTGCTCATTGCTCTGCGTGAGGGTGTCGAAGCATCTCTCATCGTCGGCATCGTTCTCGTCTATTTGAACCGTAGCGGGCGCGCGGCGCTGGCGCGTTATGTGTGGGCTGCCGTGGCGTTGGCGGTTTTGTCCAGCGGCGTTGTGGCCTACCTGCTTTCCTATTGGGACATTAATGAAGACGGTTTCGAGGGCGTGCTGCTGCTCGTCGCCGCGTTTTTCGTGGTCACCATGGTTATCTGGATGAACCACATTTCGCGCAAGTTGAAGAAAGAAATTGAAGATCGCGTCGCGAGATTGGCGGAGCGTCCTGAGCGCGCGGCCGGCTGGGGACTTTTTCTATTTGTATATCTAATGGTTGTACGCGAGGGCGCGGAGCTTGCGTTGATTCTGCGCGCAGTGGAATTTTCCGCGCAGGGCGTGAATGTTTGGATTGGAACGTTGCTTGGACTCGGAATCGCCGTCGCCGTCGGTCTTTTCTTTTTTAAGGGCACGCTGCGGATTCCGCTCGGCAGATTTTTCGCGGCGACCAGCATCATATTAATGATAGTCGCGTTTCAGTTGGCGCTGACCGGCGTTCATGAATTGAGCGAAGCGCAGTGGCTGGCGTCGAGCCAACGCGAAATGGCGATTGTTGGGCCGGTTGTTCGCAACGATGTTTTCTTTTTTGTGGTGATATTGGGCGCGGTCGCAATTTTAGTGGTCCACGAATGGATGAAGCTGAAGCATTCTGACGCAGCGAAGGCTGCGCCAACTGAAATGTCAGACGCGGATCGTCGGCGCGACGAATGGGATCGCCGCAAACAGGCGCGCTGGATGTTCGCCGCGGCAGGCGTAAGCGTTTTGGTGATTGTAGCACTGGCTACGGACTTTGTTTATTCGCGCGATGTTGCCGCGCCAATTCCGGCGCAAGTTTTGCTGGCGCAAAATGATTCCGTGCGCGTGCCGGTAGCGCAAGTCAGCGATGACAATCTGCATTTTTTTCAGGTGCGTGATGGCAATACGCCAATTCGCTTCATCGTGATTCGCAAACCCGGCGGCGCGTGGGGCGTTGCGTTGGACGCCTGCAGAATTTGCGGCGCGCAAGGATATCGCCAGGATGGGCAGAACGTGATTTGCCGGAATTGTTCTTCGGCGATTTATATTCCCAGCATCGGCACAACCGGCGGATGCAATCCCGTGCAACTTGTTTCGCGCGTGGATGGCGATTCGATCGTGATTGAGCTGGCGGAATTGCGGCACGCCGAGACAGAAGTGCCGGGGCACTGAGTCATTTCGCGGAATCGGATTTGCACACTCACTGAAATAAAATGTTCCTACGCATCATCACCGAATCGTTCACGCGCACGCCTCGACGGAAATTTCTCACCGGCGCAGCGCTCGCCCTCGGCATGGCCGTCGCCACGGCGACGCTCACCGTCGCGCTGAATGTCGGCGACCGCCTTGCCGCGGAATTTCGTAGCTTGGGCGCGAATCTGCTGGTCACTCCAAAAGCCGATACGCTGCCGCTGGAGGTTGGCGGCGTGGATTATCGTCCCGTAAATGCCGGCGCATATTTACCCGTGGACGATTTGCCGAAGCTGAAGCAGATTTTCTGGCGAAATAATATTAAAGGGTTCACGCCGTTTCTGGATGTGCCAGTGGCCACGTCAGTTTTGTCTGGGGCTTCTGTGGGTGCACCCGCTTCAGAAACGACGCTCATCGGCACGTGGGTGAATCATCGAGTTGAACTTGGTAGCGGCGAAACATTTGATACCGGCGTGCTGAGCACGAATCCATGGTGGAAAATCGAAAACGGTGGCCGATGGTTCCGCGAAGCTGGGGATGAATGCGTAGTCGGCGCAACATTGGCCAGCCGTAACAATATCCATGTCGGCGATTTAGTAGGAGTGGCGACCTTGGCCGACATGGAAGATCTTCGCGTCACCGGAATTCTTTCTACAGGCGGCGCCGAAGATAACGCGATTGTCGTGCCGCTCGCTGTCGCTCAGAAATTCGCAGGTCAACCCGGAAAATTCCGCCGGCTGATGGTCAGCGCCGTCGTGAAACCAGATGATGCGTTTGGCCGAAGCGATCCCAAGAAATTGTCCGGTGCGGATTACGAACGATGGTATTGCAGCGCGTACATCGGATCGATCAGCCTCCAAATTGAGCAAGCTTTGCCCGGAGTTGAAGCACGCGCGGTTCGTCAAGTTGCCGAAGGCGAAGGAAAAATTCTCGGACGCATCAGCGTGCTGCTTTGGATTGTTACGCTCGCCGCCCTGATTGCAGCCGGACTCGCGGTCGGTTCCACCGCCGCCACTTCAGTGCTAGAACGTCAAAAAGAAGTTGGACTAATGAAGGCCCTCGGTGCGAGCAACTCGCTCGTCGGCGCGTTTTTTCTTGGCGAACAACTTTTGCTCGCGCTTTTCGGCGGAGGACTTGGCTATGCGATTGGAGTGCTTTTGGCGCGGTGGCTTTCCATCACCGTTTTCGGCGTAAGTTCCCCGGCACGAATGATCATGCTTCCCGTAACGCTCGGCCTCGCAGTCATTGTCGCAATTGCAGGAAGTATTTTTCCGCTTCGCCGCGCTTCACGATTTGATCCCGCGCCAATTTTGAGGGGCGAATAATGTTCTGGCGCATTCTGGGACAACTATTTAGCGCCAGCCGTGGACGTCTTGCCGTCGCGTTGCTAGCACTCGCGAGCGGCGCCGCGGTTACCACGGCCCTCATCAATCTCAATTTAGACGCAGTCCGAAAAGTCAGCGGCGAATTTCGTACATTGGGTGCGAATGTTATCGTGGGCCCTCACGCAAATGGCTCGGCGGAATCCGAGCTCATCAATGAATCGGTGCTATTAAAATTGGCCCCGGCTTTGGAAAGCGCTCACGGTGTTGCTGCACCGTATCTTTATTCTGTCGTCACAGTTGACGCGGGAGCGGATCAGCAGTCCAAGAAAGCGCAAGTGATTGTCGCTGGAAGCTGGCTCGATCGAGCTTCCCAACTTTCGCCATGGTGGAAAATTACTGGCCGGCCAATTTCCGATCGCAACGATATGGAAAACTGTCTGGTTGGCCGAAATGTTGCGCTGCAATTGGGTATTCAGCCCGGCTCGCGAATTGTTTTGAATTATGCGGACTCCGCTGGCAATCGAACTGCATCGCTCACAGTCGCCGGTGTGATCGATTCTGGAGCGCAGGAAGATAATCAGATAATCGCGAATCTTCCTGTCGTGCAAAAGTTTTCTGGCTTAAAAGATCGTATTGGAATGGTACAGATGATCATTCCCGGCACTCCGCCGGAAATCGAATCAGCGATATCGCAATTGAGCGCGACAGTCCCGGCGCTCGAAGTCCGCGCAGTTCCCCAAATCGCGCAAGCCGAAGCCAGTCTCCTCCCCCGCATCCGCGGGCTAATTTTCTTCATGGTCGCCCTGATCCTCGTGCTCACAACATTGTGCGTTTTCGCCAGCATGGCCGCGCTCGCGATGGAACGCCGCCGCGACGTTGGCTTAATGAAAGCAATCGGCGGCTCAATTTCGCGCATCGTAAGAATTTTCTTCACCGAAGCGGCAGCGCTTGGACTTGCCGGCGCGCTCATCGGATACGTTGCGGGAATTTTTCTTTCGCGATGGATTGGCCAACGGGCATTCCATGTGGCCATCAGCGCGCGGCCGGAAGTTTTGCCGATCGTGGTAGCGTTGATGGTGATTGTTTCTCTGGCGGGTGCGTTGCCGCTGCGATTACTGGGACGCGTGCGTCCCGCTGAAATTTTGAGAGGCGAATAGTGTCTGCGCTGGTGCAGGTCAAACAACTCGGCAAACGGTTCGGCGACGTTCACGCGCTGGAAGACGTGAGCTTTGAAGTTGCCGCGGGCGAATGGATCGCCATCATGGGCCCCAGCGGCTCCGGCAAAACCACGCTCATGAATATTTTGGGCGGACTCGACAGACCCACTTCAGGAAACGCAATCGTCGACGGCCTCGATGTCAGCCAACTTGCCGAACATGAACTCACACGATACCGCGCGGATAAAATAGGATTTGTTTTTCAGCAATATCATCTTGTTCCGTATTTGACGGCCGTTGAAAATGTGATGCTCGCCCAATATTTTCACAGCATCACCAACGAAGACCAGGCAATCGCAGCGCTCGCACGCGTTGGATTGGGCGATCGCCTGAAGCATTTGCCATCACAACTTTCCGGCGGCGAACAACAGCGAGTCGCCATCGCGCGCGCTCTTATCAATCAGCCAAAATTAATTCTGGCCGACGAGCCCACCGGCAACGTTGACGAAGCCAACGAACAAATAATTCTGAATATTTTCCGCGAACTGCATGACGCGGGCCACACCATTCTCGTCGTCACGCACGACCAAGGTATCGGCCACCTTGCCGATCGCAAAATCGAGTTGGCGCATGGACGCCTCGCGCAAATCACTTCGTTCTCGCAGGAAGATCAAGTGCGCTTCGATCATTTGCTGGAACAAATTTGGGTTTGCGCGGAAGAAGGAATGTCCGCGGATGTGAAAAGCGTGCGCGCGCCGGAAGAAGCCGATCCAATTCGCATGTTGCGCCGCATGGCCGATCTAAAATTGGTCGAGCTGAACGCCGGGCAAGTTCATTTCACAAAATCCGGCGAGCAACGCGCACGTGATGTCGTTCGCCGTCACCGACTGGCCGAAAGATTATTCACAGACACATTTTCCGTCGCCGATTCCGAAGCTCACAATGACGCCTGCAAGTTCGAGCACATCATCAGCCCGCAGCTCGATCACCGCATCTGCACATTTCTAAATCATCCGCAGACCTGCCCGCACGGAAATCCAATTCCGCCGGGAGATTGCTGCCCCAAGCGATGATGCCCGGTTCGATCTGTAGCTCAGGGTGCGACGCGGGATTTTTCCGCGGCGGCCCTGAGGCTTTTCAATTACATTAGAAACAAAAATGCCCACTCCACTCGACACTCGCAAGAAGCCCGCCAACGTGAAAATTCACGTCTCCACCGGCGCAGGTGTGGATATCATTTGGTCGGACGACCACGCCAGCCATTACGATTTTATTTATTTGCGCGAAAATTGTCCGTGCGCCAGTTGCAATGACGAGCGCGCGAAAAAAGCCAACGAATCTCCCGCTCCTGTGGGAACAAATGCGCCAGTCTCGTCCAGCGTTCTGCCAATGTACAAACCAAAACCCGGCGCGCGCGGCGCTCAAGCCATCGGCCACTACGCCATAAAGTTAGAATTCACTGACGGACATTCCACGGGAATTTACGCCTTCGATTATCTCCGCACCATCTGTCCCTGCGACGCCTGTGCGCGCGACTTCCGCACCGCAGCACAATGAAACTTGTCACCTGGAATTGCGCGATGGCTCTCCACAAGAAGCACGAAAAGCTTCTAACCTTCGGCGCGGACATCATGGTGATTCAGGAATGCTCCAGAAAATTTATCAGGCAAATCAATCGCACCGAGGGATGGTCTTCCGCGTGGCTCGGAAAAAATCCCAATAAAGGTTTGGGCGTAATTGTAAAGGCGCCGTGGATTATTTCCGAAGCGAAAGCGCTCAAGCCAAAGTGGGTCGGCAAAGTAATAATTGATGGGCCCGTCCCACTGGAATTGTTTCCAGTTTGGGCGTGCCCAAGTGAACCCCGCGCAGAAAGTTACATCGGCCAAGTTCACCTGCTGCTCGATATTCTCGAACGCAAGAGTCCCTCGCGCTCCACGATCATCATCGGTGATTTCAACAGCAATTCAATTTGGGATGGCGGCCGCAGAATAAACGATCACTCCGCCGCGGTCAGTAGACTTCGTAAACTAGGAATAGAAAGCGCGTACCACGCGTTCTTCAAGCAAGCTCAGGGTGCTGAAGAACATCCAACCTTCTGGTTCACGAAGAATACTAAAAAGATCTTTCACCTCGACTACGCATTCTTGAGCGGAGAATTACTTTCAAAGCTGAAGCGCGTAGAAGTGGGCCATCACAAAGATTGGCTATCCTTCAGCGATCACGCGCCCGTTCTAATTGAACTCGACGTGTAGCCCATAGTCGGAATTAGCTCGCGAAATGCAAAACGCCGGCCGCATTCATCGCGCGGCCGGCGTCTGGTTTTCGGAACGAATTTCGGTTTCTACCGATAGTGGCCTCCACCGTGACCGCCGTTGTGATCACCATCATGGTCGTGATCGCGATCGTGGCCGAAATTAAACAAGTCAAACAGATCGCTAATCGCGGGACTGTTCTTCGGCACGTATGGATTGTCGTCATCCATTCGCGGATTGGGAAAATTGTCGCGGCTCCGATTTGTCAGCGGCTTCAAATCCCAATTGCGTTCGATGAATTTCAGAATCGAAACGTGGTCCGCATATTCGTGGCTGACGTGGCCGCCTTTCGAGTACTGCGAAACCACGATCATCGGAACGCGCGGGCCATCGCCGAAAAAGTCCAGCGGTTGAATGTAGCCGGAGTCATACAATCCTCCGCCTTCATCCATCGTGATGAAAAACGCCGTCTCCGCCATCAACGTTGGATTTGCTGTTAGATGATCCATTATGTTTTTGATCATCCCTTCCAGCAGGTCAACCTTTGACGTCGCCGGATGCCCATCAAGTAGTCCGTCGGGCTTGATGAAGGAAACCGCCGGCAACGTACTGTTGTCGATGGCCGCGAAGAAATCCGTCGCGTCCTTGATGTGTGCGGCGCGTTGCGTAGCGTTACCCATAATCGTGTTTGTGTACGATTCAAAGTTGCAAATGTTGCAGTAGGCTACGCCAATTGCATCCAGCGGATTTTTGCTGCCGTTCGCGAGATTCACGGCGGCATTGTACGCTCCGCCGTAATACGCCCACGAAATTCCCTTATCATTCAGAGCTTCGCCGATGGTGCGGACGTTCGTCGGCGGAATCGAAGCGCCGCTGGCGATGCCGCTATTATCCACGGTTCCGTTGGGAAGAAATCCGGGATTCAGGTTGTTGATCATGTAGTAGTGAAGCGCGGCGCAATTCGGATCGGGTCGGTAGGGAAGCGATGCCAAATAATCCCGTACCGCGTCAACACCGGGCTGCGAAGAATTGGAGCACTCGGCGAAATCACCATTGAATCCCTGGTCGACGATGTAGTGATCGTCGGTCCCGGGCTGCGGATTTGGATTTGCGATGACGTTGTTCGGGGGAACGGCTCGATTTCCCATGCCGTCGCTCCAAAAAATCGCGTCACCAGTTCCCATCATCACGTGATTTGCACCAGTGCCGCCCATCACCGCCTGATGGTAGTTATCGCTCATCGAATATTGATCCGCGAGTGCCTTCAGAATCGGACCGTCGCCATGCTGAACGTTGTAAAACGCCATGGAATTGCTGCCGCCGTCGTCGTCGATGGGAGTAGCAGCGGGCGCGGCAGGATCCGTAAAATCTGTGTAATTGCTGATCACAAATGGATATAGATCGCTCAGGCAGCCCGAAGGATTTTCGCGTGTCGCATTCCGAATATTGCAATCCGATTGTTGCCACATCTCGAATAGCCGGTGCGTGGTATCTCCAGTATAGGAATCATAGGGGAGCGTGTTGCCTCCGCCGGCAATCGGCCGGCCCGTTAGCGGCCAGGGACCATTCGCGAGTGTGTTGAAATTAAGTACGCGCGTATCCAAATCGGACAAGGGAAGAGAAAACGTAGGAGTCAGAAAAAATGTCTGCGTAGCTGCTGTCGCTGGCGGCCCAACCGTGCCGGTAAGCAGCAGGCCAATATCCGCGGTTTCGAGCGATGGCTCGATCAATGGGAGGGCAGTCACTGGAACGCCGGTGACCAAGGGGACGAGCGGCGAGTCGTTCAGGGTTGCTCCAATGGGAAGAGTTGTGTAGGGTTTTTTTTCGGAATCGTTCAAGCTAATGAAAAACTGCTTTTGGAATGGAGGCACCGCCTGGAACTGCTGCGCCTGCTTGAAGTTCGGGCCGGGCGTTCCGTCGGCTTTGATAATGCCTTTGGAGAGCAGATTTGAAACGTGTTCCCCACTGGGCGAAACGTAGGTGGCGAAGATGTGATCGAACGTTCGGTTTTCACCGATTAAAACGATGGCGTGTTTGATCGGCGTAACCGGGACGGACTCTTGCTTCCCTCTTTCGTCCGCCTGCAACGGAGCGACCAGAAATCCGCCAACGCCGAATTGGAAAACCATGAATGCGACAAATGCCATGCGCAAATACTGAAACGATTTCGAGAAAATATGTTTGAGCGTCATTCAGCCTCCATTTGGAAAAATTTGGGCAAGTACTACTGAAACTAGTAGGAGACTGAACCGCGAAGGTTAACGATTGATTGTCTGAGTGTGAATTACGAATAACGGAGTGTGAACATTGCGAGACAAAGGACGGCAGGCAAGTGGGTCATCAGAACCACGCGTACCAAACAAAAAGCCCAACTCCCGCCACAATTACCGCCGTAACCAAAAACGAAATCAACCGGCGCGGAGCAATCCGTTCAGCTAATCCGCTTTTTGAAAACATCATTCCCAATGCAACAAAAAGAATCACGTCGACTATGCCTTGCGTGATCCAATTGTGCCAAGCGACGGAATTCATAAAAGTATTCAGCGGCTTGTAAGCATCCTTCACACAGGCGAGCGCGGTACTGAATAAAATTGTGATCGCAGCGGCCAAGGCGAATCCCGCGCTAGCGCGACTTAGCCTTCCGTTCTCGATGTTCACCGGCCGCTCCCCGCGATGCCGTGCAACAGCGCAACTTTCGCTCCATGATTGATGATGGCGCCAGCACCTTCGATCGCCAGCCCGCTCAGAACAATCAGCATCGCGACGCACATCACCATCTTTCGCGTGTTCGCGTTTTCTGAAAGTTTGTCGCCCGCCGCAATCGGAAGATAGAAGGATAGAATCAGCGGAATAAAAAACAGGTGTTCTTTAGTTTCCATGAAAAGTGTATGCGCGAAAGGCCACGGGCCTTTCAGAATCATGGCGCGATCAGCCGGATAGAAGTGAACGTACCAATAGCCGCCGAAAATCCACGTGGCAATCATGCAGACCGCGGCAATCCAGGCGGCCCCTCGGATGCGCCCCGCGTTTGTTTCGCTTGCATTCAGCGCTTCCACGAACACCCAGATCGCAGCCATCGTACCCAACACGCCAAACGTTGAATGAGCCAGAAGAATTACGTCACTGCTGGTGATATTCATGAGGCCCCACCAAAGCGTTTTTCTAACCGGGGTTTGATGCAGATGCGAGCGCAACTCTAACACGACATCTCCTACCGGCCATCGTACTTAAGTATTTCTTTTCATTCATAAACTAGAAACCTTCCCTCAATATACGTATCATCATGATCAAGTAAATTGGGAGCATCCATGAAGGCCATCAGCAATTCCCTGAAAGTTGCATTGCTCCTCCTCGTCACGCTGGCCGCTCCAAGAATTCGGGCGCAAGGGCCGCCCTATCAAACAGACGATCCCACGCCGGTCGATTACAAGCATTACGAGGCGTACATTTTCGGCGGCGTCAGCGGCACCCCCGTCGCGTACGGCACGCTGGGGCCGGCATTTGAATTCAACTGGGGCGCGATTCCCAGAGTTCAAATCCACGCGATACTTCCGTTCGGCGGTTCGTTCCCATCGAATAATCCCATCTATGCGCCCAGCGTAATTGGCTCACGCGCTTTTGGCCTAACCGATATGGAATTCGGCGTGAAGCTCGCCATCATTAAACAATCGAAATACTGCCCGCAAATTGGCACGTTCACGATGATTGAAATTCCCACCGGAAATTTCGACAAAGGACTCGGCGAAGGCAAGGCTTGGTTTAAACTTCCCGTGTGGGTCGAAAAAGAAATTGGCCCATGGACTCTTGACGGCGGAGTTGGATACGCTTTGGTACGGCAAATGGATTTTCGCGATTTTCTATACGGCGGATTTCTGGTAAAACGCGAAATCAATAAGAAGTTGGAACTCGGCGCGGAAGTTTTTTCTCATGCGCGCGAAGGCTTGGCCGCTCCGCAAACACAATCCCCCACGCTGATTGACGTCGGCGGTTACTACCATTTTAAGAATCCCGATTTCCAATTTCTTTTCGCCTACGGACATTCCGTCGCCGGGCAAACTGAAACATACGCATATCTCGGCCTCTATTACACATGGGGGAAAGACGACAAGAAGTCCGGCGCCGCGGAAGCAATGATGTCCCGTCAACTAGCGCAGAACGGTTTTCGTTAGCGGTAGCGCGCGTTCGCCGAACGCGGGGCTTTTTCATTGTGGATATGTGAATTTCGCCGTGCGATTAGTCCGGCAGTGGATGCGACATCTGAGCATATCGTTGAATCACTCCATAACATTCGCACGCTTCATTTTCCAGCGCGGCACGATCCAAAATCTTCACCGTCCCGCGTCGATATTCAATAATGTTCAGCTTCTGAAATTTTCCGGCGGCCTGCGAAACGCTGGGCCGGTCGGTGCCGAGCATGGTCGCAAGAAAATCGTGAGTGATGCGAAGCGTTCCGGAATCCACGCGGTCGTGAGCCATCAGCAGCCAGCGAGCCAGGCGCCGGTCGATATCGTGCAGTCGGTTGCACGCCGCGGTTTGCGCCACGTGCAGACTCAACATGGTTGAGTAGCGTTCCAGGATGTGTTGAAAGTTTCGAGTAGCGCTCAGCGTTTGTTTCAGGTCAATTACTTTTATTCTGAAACCATCTCCGGCAATCTGCATCACTTCGCGAAGTGGACCGTGACTAAGTCCGGAAACCGCATGCATTCCGGAAACGCCTTCGCGTCCCACGATTCCTGCTTCCACGGTTTTTCCATTTTCCATTACGACGACGAGTGAGATCAATCCCTCATTCGGGAAATGAACATATTTAAATGGTTGGTGAGGTTCGTGAAGCCTCAGGTGAGAAGGCAGCGTGACATATTTCAGATGCGGCCGAATGACATCGAACTCCGCGCCATTCATCGCCAGAAGAATTTTGTTGCGAATTTGTTTCCCGGCTGCGTTGGTTCGTTGGCCGGCTTGCGCCGTTTGTTGCGGCGTTTGTTGCGACGTTGCGAGGCTCAAATCAATCCTTCCCTGTTTGAAATTCACACTTCCAACGAACCTTACAAGTGTGATGTCACAGCCCTGAATGGAGATTCTTTTTGTAATCGTGTGGCTTCAGGTTTTATACGGGGAGGTGCGGCAATCGCAAGCAAATAGCGACAATGTAGCGCATCCTACAGAATCGTCGGCGCGAAAATATGCTATGTAGTGTACCCTACGGATTGAGAATTTGTGTGTCGCAGCTTATAGCAGAGGAGCCTCGGAGTGCCTGCGAAACGACTTGCTCAACTTGAACGCCAGTACCGTGTAGTCGCAAAACAGATTGCAAATTCCGCGAATGCTGCTGACATCGCTCAACTCGAAAAACATCGCGACGCAATCGTCACCGAGGCGCGCGAAATTATCCGCAAGTTGAATTTGCCTGAACCAAATTGGACGCGGAAAAAAGTTTAGACCACACGCCGCGCGAATTACATTTTGAAATCGCCCTCGAACTTCATGTAACACTCCGCTCCCCAGCCGCGTATCTTAATTTTAGTTAAACCGCTAATCGCTCAGGGGCCATCGCTTTATGAAAATTCAAGCGCGTATTCTTTGCTTCGCGATTCTCGCAATTTTATTCGTTCCCACTTTTCGCGCTGACGATCTTCCGCGTCATGGAGTGATTGGCCTCACAATCGCCGCACCGGATATCACCAAGCCGGAAGATCCGCAGACCAATCCACCAACCGTGAAAGCTGTTGCGCCGGGCAGCGCCGGAGACGCCGCAGGAATTTTGCCAGGCGACATTCTGCGCGAAATTGATGGCGTGCAAATCGCATCTACGCCGGATTTCGTCGCGCGAGTCACTCGCCATCTTGCCGGAGATCGCGTGCCGATTCTCGTGACTCGTAACGGTCAGCAAGTCACGAAGACTGCAACGCTGAAGCCGCGTCCTTACGAAACAAGTCCCGACGCCGATGTTCTCTACAGCTCTGTCACAGTCGAAGGCACGCGCCGTCGCACAATTATTACGCGCCCCAAATTCGCGGGACGTTATCCCGCGGTCCTTATTATGGGTGGCCTCGGATGTTACTCGCTCGACGGTGCGCTCAATCCGTACGCGAAAGTAATCGCGGCGCTCGCCAAAAATAATTTTGTCACCATGCGCGTCGAAGAATCCGGCCAGGGTGATAGCGAAGGTCCGGCTTGCACCGACGTGAAAGCAACTGCGGAACTCCAGGCGCAAAGTTATATCGCCAGTCTGAAAGCGTTGAAGAATGCCGGGTTTGTAGATTCCGCGAAGATTTTTGTTTTTGCGCACAGCCTCGGTCCGTTGGTCGGCTCACTTGTACTGCCACGCGAATCCGTGCGCGGATTCATCGCCACCGAAACCGTTGGCCGCAGCTGGTTTGAATATGGGCTGGAAAATATTCGTCTACAGAATTCGTTGGTCGGCCAGCCGCTCGATCAAGTCGACGACGACGTGCGCATGCACGAAAAATGCGCTCACGATTTTTATGTTCTTCATCACACTTCCGATGAGATCAGCAAAATCGCTCCGCAATGTGCGGAAATGATTCGCAGCTACGCCGGAATGCCGTACACATTCATGTAGCAAATTGGTGACATCAATCTCGCGAAGCAGTGGAAGCCAGTGGATATTCCCGTGCTGGTCCTCTACGGAACTTCCGATTCCGCAACCAGCGCCGACGAAAGCCGCTATCTCGTGAACCTAATTAATAGTTTTCATCCGGGTCGCGCCACTTATGCTGAACTGCCCGGCATGGGCCACGATTTTTTTAAATATGATTCGCAACTGGAATTTTTGACGCGCCGCAACAATCCCGCAAAGCAGCACGCCTTCGACGATGAACTTACGGGCGCCATAATTAAATGGCTAAGTGAGCAGTTGCAGGCGTAACGGATCGTTGCACACTGTTATACCGCTGACTGGACACGCACTCACCGTTGTGCAACCATAACTTCCCGCTGCTCCAATCGCCCTGTCGGAATGGATAACAAGCCCATACTCCCGGCCCCAGAAGGCGCGCGCTCGGCTAACTTGCCGCGCGTGCTCGTTGCCACTACGGCCATGCTCACCTTTATTTCTTTCTGGCGAGCCGCCGCAATTGTTCTGAATGACCTCGCTTCCTCCGCCTATTACGCCGGCGGCGAAGCCGAACGCTACATTGGCAAGACCGCGCCGTGGTTCATCCTCGCGATCATGCTGTTTTCGTATGCCGTGCGCGCAATTTACGTGGAAAGTTGCAGCATGTTTGTGCGCGGCGGCGTTTATCGCGTCGTGAAAGAAGCGCTGGGCGGATCGCTCGCAAAGTTTTCCGTTTCCGCGCTGATGTTTGATTATATTTTGACCGGCCCGATCAGCGGCGTCGCTGCAGGACAATATCTCGCCGGACTTCTGAACGATCTCGCGCAATATTTTCACCTTTCCGTGCACGTTCCCGTGAATCTCACGGCTGCGTCGTTCGCCGTACTGGTGACGTGTTATTTCTGGTGGCAGAACATCAAAGGCATTCCCGAATCGAGCGACAAGGCGTTAAAAATTATGAAGGTGACGACCGTCATGGTCGTCATGCTAATCACGTGGTGTATTTATACGGTGATTGCGCGCGGCTCGCATTTGCCGCCGATGCCCACACCGCAAAATGTGCATGCAACGGAAAGCGCGCTTGGTTGGTTGCACGGCACCTGGTTTTCTCACATCGGAATTATTATTGTTTTTGTAGGGTTGGGGCATTCCGTTCTGGCCATGAGCGGCGAAGAATCGCTCGCGCAGGTCTATCGTGAAATCGAAAGCCCCAAACTTCCCAATCTGAAAAAAGCGGGCCTTGTAATTTTTCTGTACAGCCTGCTTTTCACTTCGCTGGTTTCTATTTTCGCGGTCATGATTATTCCCGATGGCCAGCGTCACATTTATTTTGAAAACTTAATTGGCGGACTCGCAATGAATCTGGAAGGCCCATTCGGCCTTCGCTTGTTGTTCCACGGATTTGTCGTCGCTGTCGGTGTTTTAATTTTGGCAGGCGCCGTGAATACCGCCATCGTCGGCTCAACAGGAGTTTTGAATCGCATCTCGGAAGACGGCGTTCTCTCCGATTGGTTCCGCCAGCCGCATCCGCACTTCGGCACATCATTCCGTATCATTAATGGAGTGGTTTTCTTTCAAATCCTGACGATTCTGATTAGCCGCGGCAATGTTGATTTCCTAGCAAACCTTTACGCCTTCGGTGTGATCTGGAGTTTTGGAATGAAAGGCCTCGCTGTTCTCGTGCTGCGTTTCACGCACCCTGGAGCGCGCGAATATCGTGTGCCGATGAACGTGAAAATCGGGAAAACTGAAATACCAGTCGGCCTCGGCTTGATCACGCTTGTGCTTTTGGGAATCGCCATCGTCAATTTATTTACAAAACCCGACGCGACAATTGCCGGAGTCACATTTTCGCTGGCTCTCTTCACAATGTTCACAATTTCCGAGCGGCACATTACGAAAAAACGCAAAGGCGCGCACGTTGAGCTGGATCAATTTAATTTGCAGCAGGGAAGCGACCTGACGCCGGAATCTGTTGGCGCGCGGCCGGGAAATGTTTTGGTGCCCATCAGCAATTTCCACTCGCTCTATCATCTTGCCGCTGTGCTGGATCGCGTGAAGCCCGCGCGCCGCGACGTAGTTGTGCTGCACGTGCGCTTGATGCGCCGCGCCGCCGCTGGAGAAAGCGCGCTGGAGGCGACGCAACTTTTCGGTGGAATTGAACAGCATCTGTTCACGCAAGCGCTGGCGATGGCGGAAAAGCGCGGCAAGTCCATCAAGCTCGCCGTGGTTGCGGCAAGTGAAATTTGGGATTCCACAGTTCGCGCGGCAGTCAGTTTGCAGTCGTCCACAATTGTGCTGGGCCATTCGCAAAAACTTACAGTGGCCGAGCAGGCGCGCGAAATCGGATTGGCGTGGGAAAATCTTCCGGATCCGCGTCCGCCATTTAATTTGGAAATTTTCCTGCCGGGCGGGCAGCGCGAATTTTATTTATTGGGCCCGCACGCGCCGCACCTCACGTCAAACGAAGTGAATTTAATTCACCAGTTGTGGCTGCGTTATAGCGAATTGGTTTCGCCGGAAGAGTTGCACCATCATGACGTAGTACATTTTGCGTTGAATGAAATTGAACGCGAGCGTCTTGCAGGCACTGAAGAAGAAAAAGCGCTGATTAATAGGCTCCGCGAGCATCTGCAGGATAACCAGCACAAACGCCACGGACCGCACAGCTAGTTATTATTTTCTAGGCAGCCCGTTTTTACGAAGATAGTTGAGACGTACACGCCGGGCACTTCGTAGCCTTCAAAGGAATCGGAGTCAGACAATAAGGACAGTCGCGCGTGTTCGGAATTGCTGGCGCAGGCGCGCGCTTCCATCGATTAATCTGCTGCACCATAATAAACACCGCAAGCGCAACAATCAGAAAATTCAGCACGGAATTCAGGAATAATCCGTAATTCAAAGTCGGCGCACCAGCAGCTTTTGCTGCTGCTATCGTTGCGAAATCACCGCCGCCAAGAGTGATAAACAAATTTGAGAAGTCGACGTGATGCAGCAACAATCCAAGCGGCGGAAGAACCACATCGTCCACCAATGACGCCACAATTTTTCCGAAGGCCGCGCCGATAATAATTCCGACGGCCATATCCATCACGTTGCCCTTTACCGCAAATTCTTTAAATTCTTTGAACATGAGGATTCTCCTTTATCCGGCGTACGTAAATCCCGCGTCGCGAATCGTCAAGGCATCTTCCTCGCTTCTCACTCCCGCGTCCACTACTTCGCCAATAAAAATCGTGTGATCGCCGCGGAGAATTTTGTCCAGCACGCGACATTCAAACCAAGCGGGCGGATCCGTCAGAACCGGCGAGCCGGTTGTTCCCGGCGTGAACGCGAATCCATTCAACTTGCCATTTTCTTCCATGCCGCCTTTAAAGAAACTTGTGGCCAGCGCTTTCTGAGATTTTCCAACGATGTGCACGGCGAACGCCTTCGAGTTTTCAATCGCCTGATGCAATCTGCTATCGCGTTTGATTCCCGCCATAATTAGTGGCGGTTCAAATGACGATTGCGAAATCCAGTTGATTGTTCCGGCAGCAATCGACTCCGTATCGCGCGATGTGGCGACGTAAAGTCCGTACGTCATTTTCCGAAGCGCATTCTTTTTCTGGAGAGGATCCATCTTTTATTCTCGATAACTACTTCTATTTTCTATCGCGATTTCGCTGGCGCGGGCGGTGGCGTTCGCATCACCAGAACGGCCACAATTAATCCGCGCAGCGCGAGCGCGGCTCCTGCAAGAATCAGCATCGGTTCCACCCATCGCAAAATCACATGCGAAAGAGCCAGCATAATTAATCCCACAGCGATTAACGATCCGCCGCGCACCATCGAAATGGACCGCGGACCGGAACTCCACATGGCTGCAACCACGCCGTATGCGACAAGTAATCCGGCCAACAAAATCCACGTCATGTTGCGCGGATTGAAATAATAATGTCCGGTGAACGCCGCCCACGCGAGCAGCGCTCCCAGTAGCACGAAAACTACTTCGTTCATCAGCCGGAAAAGTTGCGTCGTGCTGGTCACGGTTTCAAACTCGTTCGATTTTTACGTGTTCCACAATTATCGGTTTCTTCGGACGGTCGCTGCCATCCTTGCTCACTTTGGAAATTTTCGCGGCGATATCCATTCCTTCTACAACTTCGCCGAAAACGGAATGCTTGTTATCGAGCCACGGAGTTGCCGCGACAGTGATAAAAAATTGGCTGCCGTTGGAATTCGGTCCGGAATTTGCCATGGAAAGTTTTCCCGGCTTGTCGTGGCGAAGCGAAGGATGAAACTCATCTTCAAATTTAAATCCGGGATGACCGGTGCCGGTGCCGAGCGGGCATCCGCCTTGAATCATGAAATCCGGAATTACGCGGTGAAATGTGAGGCCGTCGTAAAAAGGACGCTTCGCTTTTGCGGCGATCTTAACATCCACAAATTCTTTCGAGCCTTCCGCGAGGCCCACAAAATTTGCGACCGTCTTGGGCGCTTCTTTTTCGAACAGACGGATGACAATATTTCCTTCGGACGTTTCAAAAATCGCGTATGTTCCCGGCGCGCGCTTTGCTGATTCAGCCATTCGATGCTCTCCATTCGCCGCGTGGAGTGTTCTCGCGGTGAGCACGAATTATCACGCAGGTGCAGAACGGAAGCAAACGCCGCGCGCAGCTTTTCGCGAAGCGCTTCGCTTACCAGGCGTTGCGCTGACGGAGCCCGGTGATATGCGCGGCGTGATGACGTCCATGCCATTCGTAAAGCGCCATCAAATCGTCGAGTGACATTGTGCCGTGCTCGGGATGGCGCACGTTGCGATTGAAGTCAATTTCGCGGACAGTTTCGAGCAACATCACCCACCGTTTGTGAACGCCATCGATCAGGCCAAGTGAAATTTCCACCGGCGCGGTGCGCGCGTCAAAAAGTTCCGCCCATGTTTTCTCGTCGTACGGTTTCACTGTCGGTTCGGCTTCCGTAATTCCCAAACGGAATCGGATGTAAGCATTCATATGACTATCGGCGACGTGATGAATTACCTGACGGACGGTCCAACCGCTGGGGCGATATGGGGTGCTGAGTTGGGCTTCACTTAATCCTGCGGTGGCGGCGCGGAAAGCCGCGGGCGCCGCGCCAATGCTGTTGATCATTTCGTGACGCTGGGCGTTTGTGAACGGGCCTTTCATTGTCCACTTGCCAACCGGATATCGCAGATCGACTTCTACGGCTTTTTCCTCTTTGGCCATTGCCGATTTTCTCCTCTAATTTTGCGGCGTTCCACCAGCGAAAATGTTTGAAGCGCGAGTATAGCGGCCTGTGCAAAGCGGCGTCAAACGTGTACCGGCGTTGCGAATCGTAGCATCATATTATTTCGGGCCATTTTGGCGCGCGGCGTAAAGTGCTACTATGCGCCTGTGACGCATCTAATCTCTCGTGCGTCTTATTAAATGATGACATCCACATTTGCCCAGCGTATTCGCTTCACTGCGAGACTTATTGCTATTGGCGCGCTTGTTGCGGGCGCGATGTTTTTTGTGTCTTCTTCACGCTTCGGAATTTCACGCGCGGCGGAAAAAGAACTTTCGCCGAAAGACCGCGCGGTGATTCTGGAAAGCGTCTGGATAAATGTCCGCGATCGCTATTACGATCCCGAATTTCACGGGGTTAATTGGGAAGAAGTCGGCGATCGTTATCGTCTGCTGGTCGGAGCTGTAAACAGCGATCAGGAATTTTACGCGCTCGTAAATCGCATGACCGGTGAACTGCACGACGCGCACACGCGATTCAATTCGCCGGAAGCGTGGCAGAACCGGCAAAAAGATCTCGGCGTTTCCATCGGCTTCGCCATCGCGGAGAAGGACGCCGCAGTTGTTGTGACCGATGTGACCGCCGATTCCAACGCCTCGGGCGCGGGCATCGAGCCAGGCATGTCCGTGCTGACGGTGAATGAAAAACCCATCGCCGATCAAATTGCCGAAGCCGAAAAAACTGTGCTGCCGACTTCAACCGAGCGCGCCACGCGGCGTCGAATTCTTGGCGCGGTTTTCAAAGGCGGTGAAGGCGCCACGTATAAAATTGGATTGCAGCGCGCCGACGGAACCAAGTTCAGCGTAAGTATTGCCAAGCAAACTTTGCCCGCTCCGCCTGATGTGCGCGATCAACTTTTGCCTTCCGGCGAAGCTTATATTCGCTTTGACGGTTTCAAAGATCCCGTCATAAAAGAATTTCAGGCGGCGCTGGAAAAATATCGCAATGCGCCGGGCGTGATCATTGACTTGCGCCACAACGGCGGCGGAAAATTTTCGGTTCTTTCTTCCATCGCCGGATATTTCTTTGACTCGAAAACCATAATTTCCGGATATCTTGGACGGCCGGAAATCGACCTGGCCGAAAAATCCGGCGAAGACAAAGGCCACAAAACAATGACGACCGGAAAACCCGGCGGCCAAATTTATGCCGGTCCCGTTGTGATTCTCACCACAGAAGCCAGCGCCAGTTCTTCCGAAATATTTTCCGCGGCGATGCAGGATACCGGCCGCGCAAAAATTGTGGGCAGCCAAACCTGCGGCTGCGTAATTGGCATCGCCAACAATCAAAAAATGAAAGGCGGCGGCGTGCTGGAAGTCAGCGAAGTTCTTTTCTTCTCGCCTAAGGGCCGCAAGCTGGAAGGCGACGGCGTGACGCCCGATACAAAAGTTGTGCCCACGATTGCCGACCTGCAACAGAAACGAGACGCCGTGTTAACCCAGGGCGAACAGTTGCTCGCCGAAATGGCGAGCGCGAAGCCGGTGGTTGCGCAGGGGCAGAGGTAAGGGCCCAGCCGGGATTTTGTAGCGCCGCCTTTGAGGGCCGCATTCGCGTTCCTGCCAAGCCAATTCCGAACCATGAACCAACGGCTGCTACCCTCAGGGGTAGCGCTACATAAGCCGCTCCATTTCCGCGCGATCTTCTGTTACTAAATTAGTTACCCCTCCCCCCTCCCCTGTTTTGCGCATCAGTTTGAAAACAAAGGGGTTAAGTCAGGCCCTTCTGGCATCCGGGATTGTATACTTGACGCAAAAATATGGCTGTGTATACTTTGGTTATGCGTGACAGGCGGGATGCTATTTTATGTCGTTAAAGTTTTTGCAAACTCCAAGTTGAGGCTTGTCGGGGTCGGCGATGAAAAAGCAGAAATCAGTTTCGCGCCTATTGGAAAAAGCGTCATCGTATTTAATTGTACCAAAGATATAGGCAAAGAGTTTCTTGTCCTTTATGGCGCGATACTTAGCAATGAAATCACTCAGACCTTGACGTTCGGCAGGCGTGATTGGTTGGGCAGACCAAGCGATTCCCCACCTGATTTTGAGTGTTCCCTGTGGCGCGATTGCTCTACTAGGGCCGCAGCCAGTAAGTCCCTTAATATCTTGAGGTGTCGGCCCGTGGAGTGGAATATCAGAGAGGTCATAACTGTTGCAAAATTCTACGTTAGTGGCCGGAGTCTTTCCGCTATTCTCGAATATGATTGTCGCAAGCAATCCGTCTTTTTCATCAAAGGATACATCCTCAATTCTGAGCATTCCAATCCAAGCTCTTTGGTCAATTCTCATTTGTTCTTGAATGGCCGCGACACTATCTTGAGAACTTTTCGCTTGTGCTTCCAAAGCGCGGAGCTGTTGCTCCGTGTTTTTCCTAGCAATTATGGCTTCGGCCTTACCAGCCGCCACGCTATCCCTAGTGTTTTGCGCTTGGCTGACCAGAGCCTTAATTTGGCGGCGCTGGAATTGCCTCGAAATCTCGCCATCATTTTCGGAATCGTCAATCTGAGTTCTGAGCAATCCCAATTGTCCGATGAGAACATAAGCGGTCGCGGCACCGACGATCACCAACAGACCCGTAAATACCGCCGTCCAGAATTCAGAACTCCTGAACCATTTTGGGGATGGTTTTTCGTGACAATGGCATTCGCACTTAACGTGTATGGTACGGTCAATTTCTGGCGGGGACGGCGGCGGGGCGGGTGGTGGGGCGGGTGGCTGTGGTGGGGGCGAAGCGGGTGCTTGCTGGCCGCTCATACTCGGTTTCTAAGCCGCAGGCTCTTGCATTGTGGCCGTAAGGTTCTTGTACTCTAGGTTTGGAGTCTGAATTAGCTTGATGATTGTATCGCGAAATAGGTACGGATTCTTACGGTTATTAAACCGGAAGCACATTTCGTCGAGATAGGCAGGGAGATGTTTCGCAGAGACTTTATGCCACGTTCCGATGATGCCGCGCTTGAGCAAAGAGAATGCAGATTCCACCGTGTTGGTGTGAACGTCGCCATGCGCGTATTCTTTCGAGTGGTTGATGGTCTTGTGTTTCTTGGTGTCAAAGTGATTGAGCGCGTACGGATAAATCATGGACTCATCGGTGAGAATGACTTCGACGTGACCGCCGACGTTCGCGTTAACAATCTCGCGCACCGTCTTGGCTTTGGAGTTGGTAGCGCGGATCAACCGCAAGTCTCCGTTGCGTTGGCGAATGCCGATAACAACCTGTTTCTTCTGCACAGGACGCCATTTGCGGGGCTTGCCGCCAACATAAGTCTCGTCTATCTCAACCGCACCGCTCATTGGCTTAGGTTCGCTCTCTTGCATGGCGGCGCGAACACGGTGCGTGAGATACCACGCTGTTTTATAGCTGACTCCGATGGTGCGTTGAATCTGGCAAGCGGACATTCCCTTTTTCGCTTCGCAGAGAAGCGCGACGGTGATAAACCACTTCCACAGCGACAGGTGCGAATCGTGAAACATCGTGCCCGTGGTCACGCTAAACTGGTAATGGCATGAGTCGCAATCAAACTGTTCACGCGCAGAGATTGGAGTCGCTTTGCTCTTGCATCGCGGACATACGACGCCATCTTTCCAGCGCAATTGTTCAAGAGCCTTGCGGCACTTTTCATCCGTGCCGAACTGTTCTGTTAGCTTTACCAAATTCATATGCGGAGTGTTCATAGCGTCCCCATGAAAACTAAAAAGCATCCGTCGAAAATGACCAGCGATGAATTGATGAAGCACTTATTCCACCCGAAGGTGGTTAAGCACATCAAGAAAGCCGCGAATCCGTCGAAGCCAGTAACCATGAAGAAAGTATAGGGGAAGGACGTTTTTGTGTCAAGTATATAATCACGCTGGCATCAGTGTCAAAACAAAGGGCTTATTAAGTCGTTTGTTTTGATATTGATGCGCGCTCCTTTGAAATCGATGCGTTTTTCGTGCCGGCAGGAGGGACGGAGCCACGAAGCAGATCCCTAATACCCACGAATCGTTCGGGACGCAAAGTTCGCGGCTGATTGGAAATGACCGGTTCGATGGACTGTCCCAGGCTGCGATTCAGGGTAGCACGGGTGGGGTTTTTATGTCAAGAAAACTATGGTACTTAGTACTAAATAGTTGACTCTGGAATTGTAGAAAGCTATTCGAACGATTTCCAAACAACGAAAGTCACAGTGCAGGAACCGCATCCCTGGCCGCGGCAGTCGTTGTACAAAGTTTCCCGACCATTTTCCTCGATTGCCTGTCGTGCACAGCTGACGTAGGATGCACTAGAAATGTCCGATACTAATCCATCGCCCGGACGGATGATTTCGCATTACCGCATTGTCGAGAAGATCGGCGGCGGTGGGATGGGCGTGGTTTATAAGGCCGAAGATGTGAAGCTCGGCCGGTTCGTGGCGCTGAAGTTTCTTCCTGAAGATGTGGCGCGCGATCCGCAGGCGCTTTCGCGATTCGACCGCGAAGCGCGGGCAGCCTCAGCGCTGAATCATCCCAACATATGTACGATCCATGAAATCGCAGAAGACGGCGGTCAGCCGTTCATCGCGATGGAGTTTCTGGATGGCGCAACACTCAAGCACTTGATTAAAGGGAAGCCGAGGGCGATCGAAGAAACGCTGGATGTGGCGATACAAGTGTCGGATGCATTGGAAGCGGCGCACGAAAAGGGGATCGTGCACAGGGATATAAAGCCCGCGAACATATTTGTTACCAGCCGCGGCCACGTGAAGATTTTGGATTTTGGTCTCGCAAAGACGATAGCCGCAAGCAAATCGGAATCTGGAATGGCGACGATTGGTGCGGGGGAGACTCTGGCGGACGAGCACCTGACCAGTCCGGGCACGACGATTGGAACGGTGGCGTATATGTCGCCGGAGCAGGTGCGCGGGAAAGAGTTGGATGGACGGAGCGATCTTTTTAGTTTTGGCGTGGTGCTGTATGAAATGGCGACGGGGACGCTGCCGTTCTTGGGAACCACATCTGGAGTGATCTTCGACAACATTTTGAATCGTGCTCCGGCCGCACCGGTGAGATTGAACCCCGAGACGCCGGCAGAGTTGGAGCGGATTATTTTGAAGTCGCTGGAGAAGGACCGCGACATTCGCTATCAGCATGCGAGCGACATGCGCGCGGATTTGAAGCGCCTGCAGCGCGATACGGATTCGGGGCGAAGTGGCGCTTCGTCATCGATGAGCGTGACGACCGGTGCGGCGGCGAATACGTCCGCAGTGCCGGGCGGGTTGGCGAGCAGCGCGGTCGGTGTGGCGGCACCAAGCGGATCTTCTATTTCGTCATCGGCGGGGAGCAGCTCTTCGGTAGTCGCCGTGGCACGTCAGCACAAACTGGGAACGGGAATTGTTGCAACTATTGTGCTGGTGCTTATGGTTGGAGCGGCATTCGGCGCGTATTCACTGTTGCACCGGAACAGACGCGCGGCCTTCCAAAACTACTCAGTTAAAGTACTGCCGGAAACTGGCAAGGTCATCCAGGGCGTTTTGTCACCTGACGGAAATTACGTGGTTACCGTGGCATCCGAAAACGGCAAGTGGAGCCTTTCGCTGCACAGCGTGGCAGATCCTTCCTCCGACGGATACAATATTTCAATCAATTACTTTTTCGCGCGACAACAATTACGTCTATATCCGGCAAGCGGTGCGCGGAGGAAGCACGGGTGCCGGCCTGTACCGGATGCCGGTGCTTGGCGGAGCGCCGCAACTTCTGCAGCAGGACGTGGACTCTGCGCCCACGTTTTCTCCCGATGGCAAACGAATGGCATATGTGAGGATGAACAATCCGGAAGCGGGAAAGCTGCGTTGGCTTACCGCGAATCTGGACGGCAGCGACGAAAAGATTATGAAGATTGCCGAGGTCTCTCCGAAACCTGCAAGCCTGTCCTGGTCACCGGACGGAAAAACCATCGTATTCACAGATTCGCCACATAAAATCGAATCGCTGGACGTGGGAACCGGATCCGTCCGGATGCTTTTTCAACTAGATAATCTCTACGTGCAAGGCGTAATTTGGCAGCCGGACGGAAGCGGCCTGTTGATTAACTACTGGAGCCTTGCGAGCCCCGCTCTGCAACTAGGAATTGTCTCGTATCCATCCGGAGAATTTCGATCCATCACTGGTAGTGCGACCGAGACACAGTTTTCACCGAGTATTTCGGCCGACGGAAAGACCATCGCGACGGTTCAGACTCATGCTGTTGACTGGATCGATGTCCTGCCGGGATCGGGGGCAGGGCAAGCCATGAAAGTTTCCGGAATTCCGCAACAGGCCGTTATCATCACCTTTCATTGGGCCAGCGACAACGAGTTGTTCGTATCCTTGGGAATTGACTCGGTCAAGAGCACCATCGTCCGTCTTTCGCTGGATGGAAAAACACGAAGCACGTTAAAAACCAATTCAGGCTTAGAAGCTTTCACCGTGTTTTCCGTCTGCAACCAGGGACGGACGTTGGTGGCGCAATGGTGGGACTCGCATGACAACACCAGCTTTAGGCGAATGAATGCGGATGGGTCTGGTGAGGTTCAATTGACGAATGGACCCAACGATTCCATTCCGTCATGTCCAGTAGATGGGAAATGGTTCTATTACGTCGATTCCGTCAGTCACAATCGCATGCGCATCCCATTGGACGGGGGGACTTCGGAATTGTTGCCTGATAAGTTGAAGAAATCTTTTGCCGGTTCTGGACGACCTACTGTGTCACCTGACGGCAGATTTTTCGTCTATGCAGCAAACTTTGAGGAAGTCCCAGGGCAATATTCGTCAAAGCTCGTGCTCATAGATGTGGATGCAGGCCCAGATGCTGCGCCGCGCATTCTCAATAACAATCCGAATCGTTCCGGAGAGCCAAAATTTTCGCGCGACAGCAAGTCAATCGCCTTTCCCGTTTTCGAGAACGGAGTATACAACTTGTGGGAGCAACCGCTGGATGGCAGCCCAGGGCACCAGCTAACCCACTTTACCTCACCCGATTATCTTGACGGTTTCGAGTGGTCTCCGGATGGGAAGAAGCTGGCAATCCAGTGGGTACAGAGCACGTCTGAAATAGTTCTTCTGCACGATTCAGGGAAGTGAATTCCTTACAGTGTTCACGTGTCATTTGCGTTTACTCTAAGGTAGATTTCAAGTTCAACGGCCAAGCGAAAAACCTTGCTTGACATACAAGCATATAAGATGTATATACATCTAATATGAGTGGACAAGTTTCAGAAAAGCAATCTGCTGATGTGCTGTTTGACCTACCGTGCGCGTGCCAAAACCTTCGCCGCCTTAGCCGGGTGGTGACTCGGATTTATGATCAGGAATTGAGAAAAGCAGGTCTTGAGATTACGCAGTTCGGGCTGCTGACAGCGTTGTCGTTGTTGGGAGAGGCGAATCAAAAGCGGTTGAGTGCCGGTTTTGCGATGGACAGTACGACCTTGACGCGGACGTTGGGTCTGCTGCGGAAACAGGGATGGGTTCACACGAAACGTGGAAAGGATCGTCGGGAACGCTTGGTCAGTCTGACGAAGGAAGGCAAGCGGCAGCTGGCAATCGCTCAACCGTACTGGGAGCGGGCGGAGCGGAGGTTGCAGAAAGAACTCGGCGGGGGGGACATGAAGAATATGAAAGAGACGGTATCTCGAATGACCGAAGCCGGGATGAGGGCGTAATTTTTTATAACTAAATAGATGTATATACATCTAATTGGAGAGCGGAAAGGAGCTTTATATGAGACTCGCAATTTATTTTTCGGCTGTGCTGCTTATGATTTTGCTGGTGATGCTACGAGGTGCTTTTGCGACTAAAAGCGCCGTAAGCGACTCGCCGTCGGGATCGAGTCGACCGGATATGGAATACCTGAAAGCCATCAACACGGTTGGGCCGCCGCAGGATCCACAGTTTCTGTTTCTTTTGATGGCGCAGTACTCGAACGCGAACTTGCAAGGTGATGGCGCGGATTTTTTTTCGGCGCGACTGAAGGAATTCGGTCCGCGTTTGACGGATGTTCAAAAGGCGCTGTATCTGAGCGCGATTGGACTATTGCGCGCGCAACACGCATCTTCCGTGCCGCTGTGGCGCCGAATTGGATATGTGAAAGACACGATGGTGATTCTGGATCAGGCCAAGCAGCTCTCTGGAGGGGAAGTGTTCGTTGTGAACTGGATTGCCGGAATCGTTCATTCCGAGGTTCCAAGCTTTTTCCGCCAGAGGAAGGCAGCACAGGATGAGTTGGCATGGTGCGTGGCAAACGCCGACAAAGCGCCTCACGCCGGGTGGTTGCGGGAAGTCTATTACCACCAAGCGAAGCTGGCACTCGCTGACGGCGAACAAATAAAGGCACAAGATTTCTTGCGGCGAAGCGGATACAAGAATTTTGACAGGCCGATTGCGTTGATCACGCCTTTCTCGGAAGACGCCGCTTCGGGGCATGCTTTTTCTCCGCGGCGCATTTCTGAAGTTGTGCCGGGGCGCGTATATGCGCTTTCTGGTTTCGAGTTCACGGAATACTATTTTGTGGTTTCCGATGACGGGCGGGAGTTGATCGGCATCGATGCCGGTACGCGGGCAAATTCCGCGAAGGAAGCGTATGAGGCGCTTCGAGCTTATGCGCCCAATCTACCGGAATTGACGACCATCTTTATTACGCACTCGCACTGGGATCATGTTGGCGGGCACAAATATTTCCGCAGTCTTAATCCGCAGGTGCGGTTCTACGCCAGGAGCAACTATCAGGAAGAAATTTCTCTCGGAGTTAATCAGCCGGGGAAATTCGACCGGCAATTCTTCGGCGAACAATTCAGTCTCGACGACGTGCGAAGCTTCAAGCCGGATGTGACGATCGACCGCCGAACGGATTTGAAGATTGGGGGGACGCGCATTGAGTTAATTCCTGTGCACGGCGGAGAAACTCACGACGCGATGATGATTTAGTTGCCGTAACAAAGTGTGATGTTCGTGGGAGATTTCATCATGCCCTATCTGGGTGCACCTTTTGTGGAGGAAGGCGATTTTCAGGGACTGCTCGATGCGATTGACGTTGTTGTTGAAAAGCATCCGCAGCATTTGCTGCACGGCCACGAGCCGCTCACACAGAATTTTAACTCGGCCACTATGCTGGCAGAGCTAAAAACAGATCTAATCTGGCTGCGCGAGCAAGTATTAGTTGCGATTCGTCGTGGGGACGAACGCGCTGCGATTTATCAGTCGAACTTGATTCCTCCGGGGTTGATCGGTGGCCAGCCCGATGTCTATCAGCCATATTTGATTATGCGCGAACACGTGATTGACCGGCTGTACGATCAGAACGTCGGCTATTGGCAGCCGGATCTGGAAGGCGTTGATCACATCAGCCGCGCCGACCGCGCCGAACTCCTGGTCGACTATCTTGGCGTGTCGGAAAAACAGCTCGTCAAAACCGTGGAGCGTCTCGTCGCTGATGGCAAGTACGAGTTAGCCGCGTCGCTACTTGAGTCGTCTGGAAGTAGATTCGAGCACAGCAGTTCCGTGACTAGCATCAAGCGGCTTGTCTATCTGAAGTTAATGGAGCAGAACCAGAATACTGATCCGTTCAAATTCATTATTTATTCGGGGAAGATTGGCGAACAGACACCGCAGATGGCGACGGGGAAGTGACAACGCCGCTGAGCGGCTGAAATCCTATTGCGGTAACGCGAGTTGCGTGCCGACTTGGAGGCGTTTGGGATTTTGGATTGTGGGATTTAAGGCTAGGAGTTCCTGCCACCGTGTTCCAGCGCCGAGGTAATGGCGGGCGAGTTGCCAGAGGGTGTTTCCGGAGGTGATGTGGATTGAGACCGGGTGGCGCTGAGTGAGTGGCAAGCTTGCCCCTGGCGCGCGAGTGATTGATGGGCGCTTGATCGGCACGATTCGAGAGGGGCGCGTTGGCGGCCGCTTCATTGATGCTAAGGGCATGGCGGCGAGCGTCAACGGATAGGCGGTTGTTGGGGCGGTTGAGCGAGCTTTGGCGCGATAGTAGCGGGCTACGTCGCCTAGCGGCATTTGGTCGAGTGGGATTGCGTTAGGAATTATTGTGGCTAATGCCGGCGCGGATGGAGCGTTGACGCGGCCGGGAATTGTTTGTGGGTTGGCTCGGGCGGACACGTGTTTTACTAAGCGGTAGTAACGGGCTACGTCGCCTAATGGCATTTGATCTAGCGGGACTGTTGTAGCGATTGGGACGTCAGTAAATTGCGCGACGATTTGCGCGACTGGAATTTGTGCGAGCGCGACTGGAATTATTTTTGACGCTGGCTGCGACGGCGGAGCGGGAACGGATTTCCCGCTGGTTGCGGATGCTACGGAAATTTCTGTGCGGGTTGTCGATGCAGGCGAAATGTTTGGCTGTGCTGGTAATTGTTTTGTTTGCTGCTGCGCGGATTGGTGGATTGAGGTTCGGGTTGGTGGCGACGTTGTGTCCGGTGCGTTGGATATTGGGAGTAGCGGAGGACGAGCGCCGATCAGTCGATCGGCGTTCCCGGGAGGTGTTAACTCGGATGCCAACTGTATTGTTGATTTAGACGGCGCGACGATGGCCGGTTGTGTAGTGGCAGAAAAGCGGGACTGGTCTTCGGGAACTAGAATTTGATGGCGCTGCAGATCTTCGTTCGTATAGATGTGGGTGGCTGCCGGCGCGGGATTATTTTGTTTTTTGGCGCGTTCCTGGCGGGCGATTTCGCCTAGATCCTGGGCGGACGTCTTGGGCGCCGTTATTGTACATACTGTGGCTATGATTGCGGTTGCCAGAATAATTTTGCTGGCGCGACGAATTGTTGAACGGCGCGGCGTGGCCGGTTGAGCCGGTGGTGTTTTCGGGTCGAGTTGTGGTGACCTGGGCATTCATTGATGTACGGCAATGAGTCTTAGGATAGTTGGGTGTAGTGGAATTAGGGCGTGGAGGTTTGGGGGTTTGTACCGATTAGGTACTGGGAGCTTAAGAGGAAGGCAAAGGCAAAGGCAAAGGCAAAGGCAAAGGCAAAGGCAAAGGCAAAGGCAAAGGCAAAGGCAAAGGCAAAGGCGTAAGGCTCTTAACGCAGAGGGCGCAGAGGCGCAGAGAGAACCGAGAAAAGCAGAGAAAAATGGAGAAGAGCAGAGGAAGAGCGGAGAAAGTCAAAGTCCGGAGGCATAATATTGGCGGTGCAGGGAGGTGGCGATGGCGATGAGTGGATCGAGGAGGTTGACTGTTATTTTGGCGTCCGCTGTGGCGATTGCTGCTGCGGCGCTGGCGATGACGTCTTCTAGCTCGCGTCGGAGTTCGGACGAGGCGAAGGTGCGCGAGGTGGGATCATCGGCGGCACTATCGCCAGTGGCGAATGATGAGTTGGTGATTCCTGTCGGGAAAGGGCCGGGGGCGGTGATTTTGGCTGACGTGAATCACGATGGGAAGTTGGATATTTTGGTGGCGAATGTGGAGAGCGAAACTTTGTCGGTGCTGCTGGGTGATGGGAAGGGGCATTTTGTTGCGGCGCCGGGGACGCCTTGTGCTTCGGGGAAATCGCCGAATGATATTGCGGTGGGAGATTTTAATGGCGATGGAAATTTGGATTTGGTGATTGCGAATACTGAGACTCCTAATTTGACGGTTTTGTTGGGTGATGGGAAAGGCGGATTTAAGGCGTCAGCGGGATCGCCGTTTGTGGCGGCGTCGCGTCCGCATGTGCATGGAGTTGCGGTGGGAGATTTTAATGGCGATGGGAAGTTGGATGTGGTTACGGACAGTTGGGGGAACAATCAGATTTTGATGCTGACGGGGGATGGCGCGGGAAATCTGAATGGACCGGGGAAAATATTTAATGTGGGGAAGCGTCCTTATGAGCGGTTGCGCGTGGCGGATTTTAATAAGGATGGAATTCCGGATGTTGTGACAACGGACCTGGATCAGAACGCGGTGACGATATTGCTGGGAGACGGGCATGGGGGATTTAAGGAGGCTGGCGGGTCTCCGTTTGCGGCTGGGATGGCGCCTTGGGCGGTGGCGATTGATGATGTGAACAAGGATGGGAATTTGGACTTGGTGGTGATTCCTTATGCGCCTGAGGTGAAGAATGCGAAGTTGGTGGGGATGACTGTTTTGTCGGGCGATGGGAAGGGCGGATTTACTACTATGCGCGGATCGCCGTTTTCATTGCCCGGATGTGGCGGGCCGGATCGGATTGCCGTTGGCAATTTGAATGGAGATGGGGTGCGGGATGTTGTGGTGTCATGCGCGCAGAGCAATTCGCTGGTGTTTTTTATGGGGAAGCGTGATGGGGGATTTGCGATTACGTCCCGTCAGCTGAAGGATGTTGGGTGGTCGGGACTGGCGATTGCGGATTTGAATGGCGATGGGAAGGATGATGTTGTGGTGTCGAATAATCGGAGTGGGACAGTGACGATTTTGTGGGGGAAGTGACGAGGTAGATGCGGCGTCCTTCGGGGCAAGAGCGGCCTTTCGCGAAGCGCGGAACGCGAACGGCGCGCCTCAGGATGACGGCAGAAATCGTCGGCGGAAAAACAAAACGGGGAGCCTCCCCTCAGAGGCTCCCCGTTTCTTGTGGCTATGCTGTTCGCTGTTCGTTTTGGAACTATTACATGCTTGCGCTTGATGCTGCTTGTGGTTGATTTACTTTTGGAACGCTTAGGTAGCCGCTGATTTTGTTCTTGTCAACGGAGTTGACGACGATTTCCATCGGAGCGCGGCGAGTGCCTTGCGCGTACAGGAAGATGGGCTCGTTCAGGTTGCGGCCCTTCTTGTCGGTGCGCTTGTCATCGGCTACGACGGTGACGTCGAACTTATTTTTCTTGGCGTCGACGCCGCGAAGAGTGATCGTGACGCTGCCAACCTTCTGTTCTTTGTTTTTGCCGTCGATGGTGAACTCGGTGTAATCGCGTTCGCCGAGTTTGCGGAGCTCGTCAACTTCATCGTGATTCTTGGCGATGAGTGTGCCGAGTTCGCTGCGTGCCATCTGCAGATTGTTCTTGGTATCGGTCAGGTCAACTTTAGTGGCGTCAAGATCCGTACGCACAACGCCAACTTGGCCGGTGACGGCGGTAACGTCCTCAGTGCTGGCCTTGGTGGCAAGCTGAGTGGTTACGCTGTCATGCAGAGCGGCGAGTTGCGTGTTGGAATCTTCGCGAATCTGTGCCGCTTCTTTGCGGGCCTTGGACAACTGGCCCTGCGTGATTTGCAAGTGCTTGGTGACGACGGTCAGGTCGTCCTGAATATCTGTGGTTTGCTTTTCGGTGGATGCGAGGCGCTGTTGAACAGCGTCCATATCATGGGTGTAACCTGTGCGCATGGTTTGCAGGTCAGCGGCTGCTGACTGACGGCTGTTCTGCGCGTAGGTTGTGGCCCACCATCCGAGTCCGAGGCCGCCGACGGCGAGAAGGCCGAGCAGCACCATGGTGCCGACTGCCCATCCTGGCAGACGTTCGTTGCGGACAACAACATCGCGTTCAATTACTGTATTGCGTTCGTCTTGGCTCATATTTTTCTCCCCCTCGAAATTTGGCCAGAGTTCCCGTGGATGAGTAGAGCAATAACTTTGCCACTTTATCTCGGAAGCACTAGCGTCTGTAAGTCATTGAAAATTAGGTAGTTGCGCTGGAGCAAGGAGTTCAACGGGGGACGTGGGGGTATTTTGACCCTTACCTTTTTACACGGTTGGCTTCGTTTACACACGACAATTGACTCAACTTTATGTGAGTGAGACAGAATCTGCGAACGAGACAAGATCTAGGAGCGAGACAAAATTTGCTTTGGCGGGTTTAATGAGGTGGGCAGAGAGAGAAGGCGGTGGCATCTATCGAATTGACCTGTGCATCTTAACAGCAGGTGAGGTGAGTTCAGTTCGTTGACACCGGATCTGAATTCGGACCAAGGGAGCTGGAAAAAATGCGAAGCGATATTGTGAATTATAGATTGATAAAGTTTAGGAACCGTCTGGCGGCTGGCGCGGCAATTTTGGCGCTGAGTTTGTGTCCGCTGGGGGTTTCGGCGCAGCAGGGGCAGTCACAAGACGCGCCGCCGGTGATGAATCAGGGAGCGGTGCCGCCGAATATGCAGCAGCAACAGGCACCGATTACTCTGCAGAAACCGTCGGTGCAACAGAACGGCGCGCAAAATACGAATCCGGCGAACGGCGGAAATGCACGTCAAACGGGACCAACGGTTACAGAGAATGATTTGCACGTGATTGCGCGCGCACGAGAAATTTTGGATATGCAGGAGAAGTGGAATCACGCGGACACGGCGAACTGCGCGGCGGATGCGACGACATTTAGTTTATTTTGCGCGTTGCAGAAAGCGTCGACGGAAGTGACGGGATCATTCGACAATCGCGGAGCGGCGGTGCAGGAAGTGCGATTTTCCATTGACGATTTCGTGGGAACGGCGAAGCAATACAATTCGCGTCTAACGGATTTCAATAATGATTCGTCGACGACATTTGAAAATATTCAGGCTGTGCTGCGAAGTGCGGAAAATAATTTGACAATGAAGATGTCGCAGCAGCCGGCGGCACAGTCAAACAACGCGGGTGCGCAGCAACAGTATGGACAACGAGAAGCGGATCCTGGGTGGCATCAGTTCAACCAGCAAGGTCAGCCGCAACAGGGTTCCAATATGGGTGCGAACATGACGCCGCAAAATGTGACGCCGCCACCTGCGACGTTGACGTTGCCTGCGGGAACGATGATTAATGTGCGAACGACGGGATTTTTGGCGAGCAACCGGAATAAGGTTGGCGATGCTTTCACCACCGTTCTTGACCAGCCGATTGTGGTGAATGGCTTTGTGGTGGCGCGACGCGGACAGCCGGTGATCGGACGCGTTGTGATTGCCAAGAAAGAACATGACGAATCACAGCTCGTAGTCGAGCTGGCGTCGTTGACGCTCGTTGATGGCACGCACGTACCAGTGAAGACTGAGCAGGTGAAGAACGTTCAGCCGGACGCGGGAGTGGGTGGACACGAAGTTGTCGGATTGGCGGCGACAACCGGTACTGGGGCACTTATCGGCGGCGCAGTGGGCGGCGGTGCAGGGGCCGGCATCGGCGCGGGAATTGGAGCAGCTGCTGGAATACTTGGTATTGGACTGACCCGCGGAAGGCCCACGGTGATTGCGCCGGAATCAATGCTGACGTTCCGAATGGATGAGCCGCTGGCGATTAGCACGATGCAAAGTCAGGTGGCGTTCCAGCCGGTGACGCAGGATGACTATGCGAATCCGCGGAACAATCAGCGTCCGACGCGGCCGGCGTATGGACCTTATGGACGGCCGGGATATGGATATCCGCCGCCTCCGCCGTCGGCGTACTACTACTCACCGTATTACGCGCCGTATCCGTATTACAGCTATGGATATCTTCCATTGCCCGTGACGTTTGGATTTGGTTATGGGTTTGGATATGGGCGACGGTTTGGAGGATTTAGAAGGTAAATAGTTTTAGAAAAACCGAACGTAAATTAAAAAGGCCGGACGGGCGATTTGCTTGTCCGGCCTTTTGTTTTTTTTAGGTTGGAGATAATTTGTGAATTGCGGTCTATAATCCCGCCGTGATTTATCTGAGAGGAAATCAAAATGAAAATTAGTCGAAGAGAAGCGCTGCTTTCCGCGGGAGTGTTGGCGGCGGCGCACGCGATGCCGGTTTCCGCGGCGAATCGAAATGACGATGATGCGCGATTGATGCAGGCATCGCACACGGACGCGAAGATTGGGCCGGAGTTGGCTAGCCTGGGCGATTTTGAGGAAATGGCGAAAACAAAAATTCCTCACACGGCGTGGGAATTTTTTAATGGCGCGGTGGCCGATGAAATCACGATGCGATGGAATAAAGAGGCGTATCAGAAAATTCGATTGAAGCCGCGGATATTGGTGGACGTTTCCAAATTGGATACGCGCGTGACACTTTTTGGTCAGGAGCACGCGTTCCCGATTTTGCTGGCGCCGACGGCGTACCACAAATTGGCGCATCCGGAAGGCGAACTAGCGACGGCGCGCGGAGCGGGTGCTGCGGATGTGACAATGGTTGTGAGTACGGTTTCGACGACGAGTATTGAAGATATTGCCGGCGTAGCGAAGAGTCCGCTGTGGTTTCAGCTTTACGTGCAGGAGGACAGGGGATTCACGAAAAGTTTGGTGCAACGCGCGGAAGCGGCGGGATGCAAAGCGATTTGTTTAACCGTCGATACACCGATTTTGGGCGCGAGAAATCGCGAGCAGCGCGCGGGATTTGGGTCGGCGAATTTGGAGCGTCCGAATTTGAAGGGATTGAAAATAAATGGAGTGGACGCGTCAACTTCGACGGAGGGACACGCTCCGGTGGGCGGCGGAATTTACAGCGCGATGATGGATCCGAAACTTACCTGGAAGGATGTGGAGTGGTTGAAATCATTTATGAAAGTTCCGCTGCTGCTGAAGGGCGTGCTGAATCCGGACGACGCGGATCGCGCGGTGCAGGCGGGAGCTTCGGGAATTATGGTTTCAAATCACGGCGCGAGAAATTTGGATACAGTTCCGGCAACGATTGACGCGTTGCCGCTAGTCGTCGAAAAAGTTGCGGGGCGCGTGCCGGTGATTGTTGACGGAGGAATTCGGCGCGGAACAGATGTGCTGAAAGCGATTGCGCTGGGAGCGAACGCGGTAATGATCGGGCGTCCATACGTTTACGGATTAGGAGTTGCCGGCGGAGATGGAGTGACGGCGGTGGTGCACATTTTGCGAAGAGAATTTGAAATGGCGATGGCGCTGACGGGACGGCCGACGATTGGGAGTATTGATCGGTCGGTTTTGTGGACGTAGAAGGCAATTGAATTGATCGCGAGTTCAGCTAGTTTCCTGACGGCATTTCGACATGGTCGATTACGAGGAAAGGGACGGGACCTTTTCCTGGCTGCAATTTCAAGCCCAGCTGCTCCTGAATCGCGGTGAAAAGTGAAGGCCAATTCGATTCTGGCGCGGTCTCAGCGCCTTCTTTTGCGGTCCATTGAAGCTGGAAATCGTACTTTCCGGTGAGGCCAGTCTTATCAATTACAGGGCAGTGCAGCCATGCCGACAGCGTTAGGGTCAATTTATCCATTGGAGCACCTAAACCCAAGCGCTTCGTCGATCCTGGCTCAGACATAGCCATCACAACCGACCCAGCATGGTAAGGCAGGACCCCTCCGAAGCCGGACGTTGGATACGTTTCGCCAGGCGTTGCCTGTTTCAACTTAGGGCGGTTCTTTGCGACAACCAGGTAATACACAGGACCGTCCCTGTTTTCAGCATGAGCCTTCAATTTGAAGCGGTCCGCTAGCATCGTTCGCAACATGTGCGCCCGCGCAAGTTCTTGCTGATTCGCGGTAAGCTTGCCGAGTTCAGTCGCTTCAGATGGGTCCATTTTTCCTTCAATGGCATACATGGCAGTGTTCGCCCAGTTTGGTATTCCAGCGATTTGCTCTACTCTTAATCCAAATAACGAGGTGCGATCTATTTCGGAATACGCTGATTGCAGGATGCCAATCAGTGTCACGCGTCTAACACTTATCCCATCCGGCTCCAAGTCGGCGACAAATCCTCGGTCCTCTGGCGTGGCTTTGCGACTGAGCAACTTGATCGAAATCGGCTCGTATTTAAAATCGGGACCAATCGTGGCTGTGGTTTGAGATGGTGAGTGATCGCGGCCCGGCGGAGTGCTCGCAAGGCCGAATATGACCGGCATTGCAATGCTCGCCGTTGTAGCCAGAGCAACAATGAGAGTTGTGATTTGCAAACGACCGAAGGACGGGCATTTCATCGGCACCTCTCTTGAACGGAATCTGCCCACGAGCAGCTAATTTCCCGAAGGCCTTTCGATGTGATCAATCACCACAACTTGCACGGGACCCTTCGTCGATTCCATTTTCAGCCCGAGCTGCTGTTGAATCGCCGTTACCAGACCGGGCCCTCCGGCAGGCTCCGATGCGACGGGAACAGGCTGCCCGTCCGGACTACCTTCCGAAGAAGTTGGAGCTGTCCTCATCGCAAACCAATATTTGATCGTGAAGTCATAGCTGCCCGTAAGTCCGGTTTTGTCTTGCACGGTCTGGCCTGCCATCACCGTCAATTGCTTGGCCAGGGCAGGCATTGAAGCTCCGAATCCATAAATTGTCATGGTGTTCCCGCCGGGACCTCCGCCTCCGACCAGGAATATTTTGCCCGCCGGTTCGGTTCCACCCGCGAATTTGTCGGCGAAAGGGAATGCGTTGGCGTAAGTGTCGCCGGGTTTCGCTTCGTGGAGTTTCAGACCGTCCCTCGCAATGGTTAGCGCATAGACTGGAAATTCCCTGGCTTCGCGATGCACCGCCAACTTAAGGCGGTCGGCCAATAGCGCCTGAACCATTTGATCTTGAATAAGCTTGCGCTGATCCGGGCCAAGCTTTTTCAGTTTGTCTACGACGGGGCCGTCCATTTTCGCGGTGATATAGTATCGGTCGGTTTCGAGCCACTTCGGGCCGCCGAAAACCTTTTCGTCTTGACCGCCCCATAGTCCGTAGGCGTCTCTGATGACACTTTTCATGGTCATGTTTCGTGCACGGTAACTATCTTCATTCAAGAATCCGAGAACGCCGTTTTGGCTCGTATCTTTGCTCAAGTAGATCGTGGCGACGTCGAACTCGTATCCGGGAGGATAGGCGGTTGCGTCCTGGGATTGTGTGTGGATGGACGTTCCGCGTGCCAGACTAAATGCGAACGCGAAGATGATCGCCGTCAGTCCCGCCGCGCGCAGAAATGTCGTTCCGTGAGTTTCAATTCTACGGCCGAATTTTTTCATTGTTGTCGCTCCTGTGCATCCTCGCTCTTCCAGCATCGACATCAAAATCCAATTGAATGTGTCCTAGCGGTTCAAGCGTCTGAACGATCGCGTGATCCCAGGGCACGATCGAATAGGACATTTTGAAATCATGGCTTACTGGACTGATGCGCAGGTCGGCCGGGAAAGGGAAGAAAGACAACTGTCTTCGGCCCGCAAGAGGATCGATTTCAGTTGAGCTGTCGCCGTTGGATTGAACGAATCGATAGGAAACCAGTACCGCCGGAGATCGGAAAGCAGAATTGCAAATCACAGAATAATAATTTTGACGATCGGGATTTTCAGTTGCGGAACACAATCCAACTTGCGGCACAGGGACGGAGCGCTCCCCAAAGGGAACTTGTGTTGTGTGCGGATTTCCAAATACTGTCATGTACAAAGTCCCGTGAACTTTCACGGGCACGTCGTTGCGCTGCAGGTAGGCCGCACCATAAAAGCCAGTCTGCACGAAAAATTGTTGGTCCGGACCTTTGGGATTTTCCCAGGAAAAATTATCGGACTTCCATGTCGTGCCGTCGGGAACCTGAAAGGTCTCGGACAAGTTTTCAATTCGTGCGCTGGTACCGGCGGGAAGCCCCTTGAGTTGAAGTGGAATCTGAACGCCCACATAGTCCGCTCCTTGTCGAAAAGCAATAGGCATCCCTTTAGCGCCCAAGTCGGAAACCAAATGGGCCGAGGAAAGATCCACATGTGTTCGAGAGAGTGCGGAATCAATCCTGTAAATGGCAGGCCACGAAATCAAATAAAACATCATTGCCACCAAGATCCATGCGGCTACCGCGAAACCGCGTGCCATTATGGTTCGACGGCGAGAGTATTGCCAGAAAAGGATTGCCGCTGCCGCGACAGTGATAATGAGAAATATCAGATAAGATCTGACCCATTCGTGCCCGTTCAAAAGGCCGAGGCCACCTGCGACACCAATCAGAATAAACTGAGGCCTGAAGTTGAAGCTGAGACCAGCAAGCGCCAGTGCAATAACGCAGGGCGTTAAGATTCCCGCGATTAACTGAACGAAACTGTTGGTGAGAGCGGACATCGCAAGTATCGGCAATACAAAAATAATTGTCAGCAGGACCTGGCTCCAAAGCAGCCCGGGCAATTCCACTGCGAACGAAAATCCGTAAGCGTGAACGATCACCGCTTGCGCGATCAGCATGGGAAGATTTATGAAGGCCAAAATAAAAATTAATTTTGCGCTGAGCAAGCTGCGCCATGAATACGGCCGCGTAATCCAGAATTGACGGTCACCCGGCAGCGCTTCGTCGTGAATTGTTCGGCCGATAAGCATCCACCAAGTCACAGGCAATAGCAGCAATGCCAAATAAGAGGCCGGAGTACTGCTGTTGGCGATATCCACCGGCCGCAGGGCATGTTTGGTTTCGATAAACGCGAACAGCGCTGCGACGGTTACCGCGATGGCAATCTCGAAGCGCAGATGGCGGACATCTTTTTTGAAAATGTGGAGGGTTTGGGACATTTTTGGCTACGCTGCCTTTCGGCCGGCTTTGGCCAGGGTCACAAAAATCGCGCGGAGCGGCATTGAACTAACATTTATTTGCTGGACGGCGCCGAACATGCCGTGAACTTCCGCGATGGTTCGCTCCTGATCAAAATGCGAATCGACGAATCGCACCACCGTCGCGGATTGTTCTTTGTTGAGCCACGCTGCCGGCCACGATGCGGGCGATTGCACGGGATTTGTGAGCGTAATTTCGATTTCGCGAAAACGTTCGGTGAGCGATGTCATCTCTTCGGAAAATTGCAGGCGGCCGTTTTCCAGGTAGCCGATGTGGCTGGCGAACGTTTCGATTTCTGAAAGGTCATGAGAAGAGATGAGGATTGTCGCGTCTTCCGCGCATTCCAAAACGCCGGCGATAAATTCGTCGCGCACCAGCGCATCCAGGCCGGTGAAAGGTTCGTCCAGAATTATCAGAGGCGGGCGGTAGGCGAGCGAAGAAGCGAGAGCAGCTTTCATCTTCATGCCGTGCGACAAATTCCGAATCTTGCGGTCCAACGGAAGATCAAATTGACGCAGCAATTCCTGAGCGCGCGCGGAATCCCAATTTGGATAAAACGGTTTTAAATAATTCATGAAATATTCGACCGTCATCCACTCCGGCATTTGCTGATTTTCTGAAACGTATCCGATTTGCGTGAAATCGTGCGGGGAAAGTCTTCGCGAATCGCGGCCGAAAATTTCTGCTGTTCCTTCGGATGATTGCAGAATATTCATCAGAATTTTGATGGTGGTGGTTTTGCCCGCGCCATTTGGGCCGACCAAGCCGTATACGCTATGTTCGGGCACGATCATGTTCAAGTGATCCAGAGCCACCGTGCTGCTGAATCGCTTGGACAGATCGATGGTTCGCAAAATGTCGGTCATTTATTGCTCCCGTCTGAACGCTTCCCGTTCAACCGTTTCCAATGTTGTGCGACCGCCGATGTCACATCGTCCATAGACAAGCCGAGGCCTTTGGCTTCGACGATTAGCTGCTCGAGTTCTTTGTTGAGCAAATTGCCACGGTCCGCGGCAGTGGAGCTAGCGCGCTTCGCGACTACTGTGCCGATGCCGGAGCGGACTTCGAGAATTCCTTCGGTGACGAGCTGCATCACGACTTTGTGCGCTGTGTTGGGATTGATTTTCAGGGACTTGCTGAGTTCTCGGACGGAGGGGAAGGCGTCACCGGCGCGCATTTGGCCGGAGACGACGGCCTTCTTGGCGGCGTAGACGACTTGCTCGTAGAGGGAGATGCCTGGCTCGAATTGGACGCGGAACGCAATCACAGCTGTATTAGGACAGGTAGTACAGTATGTGTCAAGCAAAAAGAGTTGACTGTTGAGTCGCTGATGGAAAGATTAGCGAACGATTGTTTATTTGCGCGGTGAGATGGCTGCGAGTTCCTGCGTAAGTTCTTCGGGCAGGTCGAGCATCACGTCGTGGCCGCAATCCATGGTAAGCGTGCGCCAATTTTTTGATTTTGCTTTTTCGTGAAATTGGGCGAAGGGGCTTAGCGGCCAGCCGGTGGCCAGGATGTAGGTGACATTTTTTATTTTGGAAATTTCGCCAGTTAGTTTCAACGGTTGCTCGAACGTAGCTAGGGGTTGTGGGGTGCACTGACTGTTCATCCACCTGAGATCTTTGGAGTTGACCTGGAAAATTTCGCCGGGGATTGGTGGAATTTTCCAGCCTTCGCCGATTTGTTTTGCGCCTTCGATTTGAGCGTCGCGCATTGGCGCGGGAACGGTTTCGTTTAGAGTTTGGCCGCTATCCAGAACGAAGGCGTCGAGATAAACGAGCGCGCTAATTTTATTGGCGATGCGATCGGCTGCGCCGCTGATTACCGCGCCGCCGTAGGAATGTCCGCAGAGAATTACGTCTGACAATTCCTCCCACTTGATTAGGTTCACGACGTCGGTGATGTGCGTTTCGAGATTGATTTGCTGGGAGAGCAGATGCGAGCGCTCGCCGAGTCCCGTAAGCGTGGGAGTGAAGACCTGATGGCCTTGTTGTTGAAGCGTTTTGCGGACCCGTTGCCAGCACCAACTGCCGTGCCAGGCTCCGTGGACTAGGACGTAGGTGCTCATGAAAGGCCTCGTGGTTAAGGAGTCAGGGGTTAAAACCCCTTTGATTCTCATCGATACGGCACGACTGAAGTCGTGCCCTGTTACACAGACCGTTTGAAACAGGTCCAACTGATCGCGGTGAAATTTTACGTCAGGAAATTTATTTCACAAAATAGCGCGCTACAAAATTGCGCTCCACAGGGGTTGCAGATATTTGAGCGGGCGGTGGGCGCTGGTTTTCCAGAAATAGCCGAGGATGATGATGCTGGCGACGGCGGCGTAGGCGCACCAGAGAGAAGTGAACGCGTAGCGTTTGTATTCCATCACGAAGAGGAGGATGGCGAGATTTGCTGCGCCGAAAATTATCATTGGCCGGACTTTGGATAAAAATAGCGAGCCGCAGGTGGCGATCACGTAGAGGATCGCGACGGTTATATTATTTGTGGCTTCGTTGATGTAGACAATGCTGTTTCCTTTGACGAATGTGTCCGTGGGGTACGCTGTGAGCGCCCATAAAATGTAGAGCGTTGTGCCGATACCGAGAACGAGGAATGGAACCATTCGCCGGCGGCCTTCGCCGTCCGGCTCAAACAAAAACACGCTGAGCGGTAAGAGGAATGGGAGAAGTCCTTGGGCGTAGAGCATGAACGCGGCGGCCATGTCATGTGTAACGGCGGGAGAAAGTCTGCCGTCCAATCCGAGCCAGACGAAGCCTTCGATAAATTGATGGACGGCGAAGAGCACTGGCAGGCTGGCGAAAAGTAATTCGCGTCGATGCTTTACTTTTGTCAAGGTGATGACGCCAATGGTGCCGAGAACTCCGCTGCCGACAAAATTTGCTGCCGCTGAAAAGCACATGAGAGAGTTTCTCCGTGGCGGAGATTACACTGATTGCGGAGGGGCGCGAGAAGTTTTTTGGAACGCTGAAATGGGCGAACGCGAGGCAGGAAATTCGTTCGCACGATGATAGAATGGCCGTCCATTTGAGATGTATCGCGGAACGCGGCTGCTGAATCTAATGTGGCCGAGTTAGCGGGCAGCGAATTTTCGAGGAGATTCATGCGTAACGTAATTATTATCGGTAGTGGATGCGCGGGACTGACGGCGGCGATTTATGCGGGGCGTGCGAATTTGAGTCCGCTGGTGCTGGATGGATATGAGCCGGGCGGACAACTTTCGATTACGACTTTGGTAGAAAACTTTCCGGGATTTCCGGAAGGGATTCAGGGGCCGGAGCTGATCGAAAATATGCGCAAGCAGGCGCAGCATTTTGGGACGGAGTTCAAGTCCGGCGCGATTACGAGCGTGGATTTGAGCAAGCGTCCTTTTAAGTTGACGGCTGGAACTGAAACTTACGAATGCGCGGCGCTGATTGTTGCGTCGGGAGCTTCGGCGCGATTGTTGGGCGTTGATTCGGAACGGAAATTAATTGGTCATGGCGTTTCGACGTGCGCTACCTGCGACGGATATTTTTTCCGCGGAAAAGAAATTGTTGTTGTAGGCGGCGGCGATACGGCGATGGAAGAAGCGACGTTCCTTTCGCGATTTGCCAGCAAGATTACGCTGATGCACCGGAGGAATGAATTCCGCGCGTCAAAAATTATGTTGGACCGAGCGCACGCGAATCCGAAAATTGAATTTATGACGCCGGTGACGGTGGAAGAAGTGCTGGACGTGTCCAAGGGTGGAGTGGAAGGCGTGAAGGTTCGGAACACGGACACGAATGTGACAACTGTGGTGCCGGCCGAAGGATTATTTGTGGCGATTGGACATGACCCGAACACGAAGCCGTTTGTTGGTCAGTTGACGATGGATGCGAATGGATATTTAGTGACGCACGACGGGCCGCGCACAAATGTGGAAGGCGTGTTTGCCGCGGGCGATGTGCAGGATCACGTCTACCGGCAAGCGATCACGGCGGCGGGGTCGGGATGCATGGCGGCGATTGAGGCGGAAAGATATCTTGAAACGAATCACCTTTAATTATTCAGGAAAATTCTGAAAATCTAAGTGCCAATTCGAAATGGCACCTGTTAAGTTTGCTGCGCGATTCAAGTTATAGCGGTGGGTAACAATAATATGCTGCGCGGTAGGGCAATTGTTCCACGTGGAACAATTTGAATTGAAATTCTGGGGCGAAATTGAAAGACACCGGCAATTCCAAACACAACCGAGATTGTAATAGGCGCGCAATTGGAGGCGGGCAGGTCGCAGACCTGCCCCTACGAGGCGGGAGTTATACCCGATGATGCGCGCGTTGCTGCTGAAATTTTCTAATAGTCCCGGATTGGCGCGATGGGTTACTTCGCACAAAACTACGCGGCGGATGTCGCAGAGATTTGTGGCGGGCGAAGCCTTGGATCAAGCGGTGGCGGCGGCGCGGGTTTGCAACGCGGATGGAATGAAGGTGAGTTTGGATTTACTGGGCGAGAGCGTGACGAATGTTGAGGAAGCGCGCGCGGCACGAGACGCGTATCTGGGAATATTTGATCGCATCGCGCAGGAAAAGTTGGACGGAAATGTTTCCATGAAGTCGACGCAGCTCGGGCTGGATATGGATTTGGATCTTTGCGCGGGAATGGTAGAAGAAATTGCGGCGCGCGCGACGAGCTATGGAAATTTTGTACGCGTGGATATGGAAGCATCGGCATACACGCAGCGGACGATTGATGTGGTGAAGCGAGTGCGAGCGAAGAGTCCGGCGATTGGTGTGGTGGTGCAGAGTTATTTGCGGCGAACGGAAAATGATGTGAAGGATTTATTGGCGCTCGGTTGCCGGTTGCGGCTTTGCAAGGGCGCGTACAAGGAAGGGCCGGACGTTGCGTTTCCCGCGAAGGCTGATGTGGATGCGAATTACGTTTCGTTGATGAAGATGATGTTGCCGAGCGGGATTTATCACGGAATTGCGACGCACGATCCGAAAATGATTGCGGCGACGGAACGGTTTGCGACGGAGCAGGGAATCGGAAAAGATAAATTTGAATTCCAAATGCTATATGGAATTCGGACGGACTTGCAGAAGGATTTGGTGAAGCGCGGATATAATTTGCGCGTTTATATTCCGTATGGGAAAGATTGGTTTCCTTATTTTATGCGTCGGCTGGCGGAGCGGCCGGCGAATATGATGTTTTTTGCTAAGAATTTGTTTCGGAGTTAGTTCCTCGGAGTGGGCTTCAGGGGCTAAAGCCCCGTTTGGTTGATGTTCCAATGTCGCGGTTGAAACCGCGACCTACAAAGCAAATTCAAAAAAAAGAAAAAGCAGATCCTTCGGCCTTTATAAAGTGCCGCAGAGCCGCAGCGATTCGCGCTCTGTCGGCAAAGACCAAACCGGGCCTCAGGATGACGTCGTGCGCGCGCGGGTGTGTGACGCATTGTGTTTGAGCGCGTTTGTTTAGTTGGGTGAAAGAGCCTCAGGGGCGCCGCGCAAAATCGCGCGTCGCACCCTGAGTTACAGGGTCAAGTTCATTATCGTTTGCGACAGACCAGGACGCCATCGCGTAGTGGGACAAGGACGGGGAAGAGATCGGGCGAGGCGTAGCAGAGTTTATTGAATTGTTGGATGGCGCGAGTGTTGCGGTCGTTTGGTTTTGCGGCGCGAGTTACGCGGCCGGACCATAGAGTGTTGTCGGTAATGAAAAGGCCGCCACTGCGAACTCGCTTCACTGCTTTGCGGAAAACATCGGGATAGCCGATCTTGTCGACGTCGTTGAAAATTATGTCGAAGTCGCCGGTAGTGGAATCGAGCGCGGTTAGCGCGTCGCCAACGTGGATTGTGACGCGATCGAAAACTTTTGCGCGAGTTAGATAATCTTTTGCGCGTTCTGCGTTGGCGGGATTCCCGTCGGTATAATGGATTGCTCCACTGGAACCGGCTGCGCGCGCCATCCAAAGAGTTGAGTAGCCGATGGCGCTGCCCAATTCAAAAATGCGTTTGGCGTCGATGAGCTGGACGAGTTGCGCGAGCATGCGTCCAACGGCTGGGCCGACGATAGGCACGTCATTGCGTTTCGCGTAGCGTTCCATTTCGGAAAGTATGGCGTCGCGCTTCGGCAGGATTGAGTAAAGATATTTGTCGACTTCTGGAGTGTTGATAATTTTCATGTGCACGCCTTCGTAGACGAACCTAACTGATTGTTTCGCCGGGTTTCATTACGTGAATTTCCAGTCCGGCGATGTCGCTGGTTTCTTTGCGGAACGCTTCGGGTGTGCCGGTGAGTTGTGGAAACGTGGCGTAGTGCATGGGAATCACATGCTTTGCGCCTAGCAAACGAATTGCGTATGCGGCTTCGCGTGGGCCCATGGTGTAGTGATCGCCAATGGGAAGCAGGGCGACGTCGGGCTTATAAAGTTCGCCGATAATTTTCATGTCGCCGAAAACGCAGGTGTCACCCGCGTGATAGAGCGAGAAGCCGCCGGGGAAACGCGCGATGTAGCCGGCTGGTTCGCCAGCGTAAATCGTTTTATCACCGTCAACGATTCCGTTTGAATGATGAGCGTCAACCATGGTTACTTCGACTTCGCCCGTCTTCTGAGTGCCGCCTTTTCCCATGGGGAGAAGATTGGCGATGCCCTTTGATCCAAGCCAGTGACAAGTTTCGGGTATCGCGACGACATTCGATTTGCGTTCACTAGCAACGGAAATTAGATCGCCGATGTGATCGTGATGTCCGTGAGTGGCGAGAATCACGTCCACGCGAGGAAGCTTTCTGAGGTGCGGCGGGCACGCGGGATTTCCCTCGGTCCAAGGATCAATCAGCGCGACGAATCCGCTGGGAGTTGTGATGGTGAAAGTGGCGTGACCCAGCCAGGTGATTTTATTTCCATGAGTGTTGAGCATGCGTGCGTTCTCCGGAATGAATTTAGGGATGTGAGGTTGATGCGCCGGGTGAAAGGATAGTGTTAATAATTTTGTCGAAGTCTTCGCGCGTGTGTCCGCCAATCATGAAGCCGAGCAGGCGGCCGTCGGCGGCATAGAAAAAATTCGCGGGCATCTCATCGTGCCACTGAGGATCTACTCCGCGAATGAATGCGTCCTCGTGGCCCATCTTTTTGCGGACGCTGGGGAAAATGGGTTTGTTGCGGTCGAGAAAATGCCGGATGAGATTTACCGCGGCATCGTCGTCCATATCCACGCCGAGAACGACGAGGCCTTTCGAGGAGTAATCGCGGGCGATCTGATTAATGATGGGAAATTCGTCGCGGCAGGGTTCGCACCAAGTGGCCCAGAAGGTGACAAGAAGGGGTTTGCCTTTGTGGTCGGCGAGAAGCTTGTTGTATCCGGCGAGATCGATTTCGGTGAGCGTTTTCGGCGGCGCGGGTTTTGCGGCTTGAGACGATTTTGCACCGGACGCGGCTGGTTGCGTCTGCGAGGCGAACCCGTTCGTGCTTAGCATAGCGGCGCAGAAAATAATTGCGGCGAGTGTGAGCGATAGTCGAAGCGCGGGGTGGTGCTGGTGCGAGGGGCGGGTCATGGACTCTCCAACAACATTGTAAGCGTACGCGGCTGTGCGTTCAAATCGGCGGAAAATGGCCCCTCAAAATGATACTCGCAGTGGCTTGTATCGGGCAGTTTTTGGTGGTATATCTAGGTTTCATGCTAGCGCGGCGCGGCGAAGCTTTGCGCACCGAGCTCGGAATTTTCCAAGGAGAATGATCGAATGGCATACGTAATCGCTGAGCCCTGTGTAGGAACAAAAGATACCGCGTGCGTGGACGTCTGCCCGGTAGACTGCATTCATCCGCGCAAGGATGAAGCTGCGTACGAGGCGGAAACGATGCTGTACATCCACCCGACCGAGTGCATTGACTGCGGAGCCTGCGTTCCGGTTTGCCCCGTAACGGCGATTTACGCGCTGGAAGATCTGCCGGAGAAGTGGGCGAATTTCACGGCAATCAACTCGGACTGGTACGCGAACAAAGCATAAGCGCGGACGACAAAACTCATTGAATTTGACGGCGAGGGAATTGTTTCCTCGCCGTTTTTTTATTTCCAGAAGGATGTTTACGAAATCGCGCGGAATGCGATCACGGCGTTGAGTCCGCCGAACGCGAATGAGTTGGAGATGGCCGCTTTAATTTTCGCGGGCCGAGCGATGTTGGGAATGTAGTCGAGATCGCAGAGTGGGTCGGCTTCTGTGAAATTTGCCGTGGGAGGCAGAATATTTTCGCGCATGGCGAGTAGCGTGGCGACGGCTTCGATTGCGCCAGCTGCGCCTAACGCGTGACCGTGCATGGATTTTGTGGAGCTTACTGGAATGCCGTCTGCGAGTGCGCCAAAGACTTCGCGAATCGCGCGGGTTTCGGCGGGATCGTTGCCGGGCGTGCCGGTGCCGTGCGCATTGCTGCATCAGCGAGCGCGGCGCGAATTGCGCGGACGGGGCCGACGACGGTGGGCTGCGTGATGTGACTTGCGTCGGCGGACATTCCTGCGCCCGCAAGTTCGGCGTAGATGTGAGCGCCGCGTGCGCGCGCAGTTTCTAGCGGCTCAAGAATTAACATGCCAGCGCCTTCACCCAAAATAATTCCGTGGCGATCTTTGCAAAATGGACGGCATGTGTCTGGCGCGACGACGCGCATTGCTTCCCACGCCTTTAGCAGACCAAAACTCATGGGTGCTTCGCTGCCGCCGGCGATCACCATGTCGGCTGTGCCGGAGCGTAATAATTGCAGAGCCATTGCGATGGCGTGATTGGAAGATGAGCAGGCGGTGGAAAGTGTGAAGGCCGGGCCGGTAACTCCAAATTCCATTGAGACGTGACTGGCGCCTGCGTTGGCCATGGTGCGCGGAATTGTTAGGGGATGAACGCGATCGCGGCCTTGCTGATACACGTTCACGAATCCTACATCCTGCGATGATTGTCCGCCAATACCGGAACCAGTGACGACCGCCGTGCGCTGGCGTAATTCATCAGTCCATTCGATTTTCGCGTCGCTTACTGCTTCGCGCGCGGCGACGACTGCGAATTGCGCGAAGCGGTCGAGATGATCGAGTGCCACCGGAGTGAAATGTGCGGACGGATCATAGCCGCGTGCAATCGCGGCGTTGTGAAAGCGCAGAGTTCTTAGTCTTGGATCATCGAAGGGAGTAATTGCAGAGCGGCCGTTGCGGAGCGACTCCCAAGTTTCCGCCGCATTCGTACGACGCGAAGGTGGGACATCAGTTCAAGGCCTATTGTGCCGGAGCTGCTGCGCCGGGAGGAGCAGCGGCCTGGAGTGTGCGAATACCGTCAACAATTTCGTGAACGTAACGAATGGAGCGAGCATTCTCATCGGGAATGGAAACGTTAAACGCGGTCTCCAGTTCAAAGAGCATCGAAATGGTATCGAGCGAATCGAAGCCCAGGTCAACCAGCGAGCTTTCCAATTTGATTTGTTCCCGCGGAATGTGTTTTACCGTGGAAAGAATAGTGATTACTTTTTCGGCCAACTCGTCCGGCATCAGCGTTCCCCCAGGCAGGCTCTTGCTTGCCGGTCCCCTTGGAAATACAAGTGTACATCGGCAGAATCGAAACGCCAAAGCCGCGCGGGCCGGCCGACAGCAACCTTTTGCCATGCTGAAGAATCAAAAAATGGAACGGGATTATGGAGAATCGGAATTTGGGACTCAAGCGTCTGGGACTCATTGCTGTCGGATTCTGCGTTCTCGCGTTAGCAACCGGCGCTGAAAAGCGGCCTATCGATGCCGCACATTCCCGATTAACCGTTCACGTCGGTAAGACGGGTTTTTTTTCGGCTGCCTCGCACAACCATGAAGTATCCGCGCCGATTTCTCGTGGAGACGTTGACGCGTCGAAACCGTTTTCCGTTTGGTTTGACGTGAACGTGGCTGGAATGAAAGTGGTTGATGCAGATGCATCCCAAAGCGACCGTGACGACGTGCAGCAGAGAATGCTTGGGCCTGAAGTGTTGGATGCCGCGCAGTTTCACGAAATCCATTTTGCGTCGGAGAGCGTAGAAAGTATTGGGGAGTCGAAGTGGCGCGTTCATGGCAAGCTGACGCTGCACGGTCAGACAAAACCAATCGTGCTTGAAACAAATTTGGAAAACGGGCACTATCGGGGCACCGCTACGGTATTGCAAACCAATTTTGGCATCACGCCGATCAAGGTCGCCGGCGGCACCATCAAAGTTAAAGACGAAGTACAAATTGAATATGACATCGTGCTCGCCGGGAAATAATCTGCCGGCTTCACGTAGTTAGGCCAAGGGGAGTAAATGACCGCCAAGGTAATCACTAACGCCGCCGACGTTTTGTCTCCGCGCGACGAACAGTCGCGATGGGAGACAGTTTCAGCGGGCGCGCCGATTTCGGTTTCGGCCACAGCGACCGCGCTGCCGGAGCACGTTGTAACAATTGATGACGTAAAGGCATACCTCAACAAAGTATTTCCGCTGAGTGAATCGCGCACTTCGATGATGCTGGAAGTAATTCAAAACGCGAAAGTTGATAAGCGCTATTTTATTTTTCCTCCGGACTATACGATCGAGCCGCGTTCGCTGGAACAAACTACCAAGGAATATCAAGAACACTCCGTGAAATTGGGGCGACAGGTTGCAGCGGATTGTTTGAAGAATGCGGGTATCGACGCGAAGGATGTGGATTTAATAATCACAACTTCCTGCACCGGCGTGATTATTCCTTCGCTGGACGCTTACTTGATTAACGATTTGGGATTCCGTTCCGATGTACGCAGGCTGCCAATCACTGAACTGGGCTGCGCGGCGGGAGCGGCGGCGCTTGGAAGAGCATGGGATTTTCTGAAGGGTGTGCCGGAAGGAAATGTACTGATTGTTTCGGTGGAGCTGCCGAGCCTGACGTTTCAGCGGCGGGATATGTCTCCTGCAAATTTAATTTCGACGATATTGTTTGGCGATGGCGCCGCGGCGGCACTTGTGTCGCGCGGAAATTCCACGGCGACCGCAAGCCATGAAGGAAATGGAAACGGCAACGGCGCGACCGTGAATCGTCCGAGGATATTGGGGACTCGGAGCCACCTATTTCCGAGTTCAATTGACGCGATGGGATTCGATTTGAAAGAGGGCGGCCTTCACATTGTGCTTTCCAAGGACGTGCCGCAATTGATTCGCGACAAGATCAAAGGGCTGGTAGAAAGCTTCCTGGCGAGCTACGGACTTGAGCAAAACGACATGGCGGCGTTCGTGTTGCATCCGGGCGGACAGAAACTGCTTTTGTTCATTGAAGAAGAGTTGGGATTGCCGCGCGCGATGACGCAATATTCCTGGGACACTCTGCGCGATTACGGAAATTTGTCGAGCGCTTCGGTGATTTACGTTCTGCGTGAGTGGATGATGAAAGGAAAAATGTCCGCTGGAGAATACGGTCTGCTGACGGCGTTCGGGCCGGGATTTAGCGCGGAGATGATGCTGCTCCAGTGGACGTAACGCGCATAGCGTATCTGGCGCTGCTCATCGTAGTCGGCCTCGGCCGCTTCGTCGAGCTGAGAATTTCGCGCACCAACCAGAAAAATATGGTGGCGCGCGGCGCGGCGCGAGTTTCCGAACCGCATTTTCAGTGGATGGTGATCGTTCACACCGCAGTTCTGATCGGCGCGGGACTGGAAGTAATTTTTCTGCACCGTCCGCTGATTCCCGCCCTGGCAATTCCAATGACAATTTTATTTTTGCTGGCCAACGCTTTGCGCTGGTGGGTAATTCGTACGCTCCGCTCGCATTGGAATGTTCAAATTATGAATTCTGCGCCGCTAGGTGTAGTTAGCACGGGACCATATCGCTGGGTTCGGCATCCAAATTATGCGGCAGTTTTTGTGGAATTGATTGCCCTGCCGCTGATTTACACGGCGTGGATCAGCGCGTTGGCTGCGGCGATTGGAAATGGATTAGTGCTGCATTCGCGTTTGGCGGTGGAGGATCGGATGTTACTATCGGACGCGGGTTACCGCGCGGCGATGGGAAATAAGCCGCGGTTCTTGCCCAAGTTTAATTGACGCTTCAGTGGCGGCTGAAACGTTTCAGAAAATTTGAATTGTAAGCCGGGGGAAAGATGTCGCGCGTTCTGATTGCAGGCGGAGGTGTGGGTGGCGCATCACTCGCGATTCTGCTTGGGCGCGCGGGAATTGAAGTGGAACTCTTTGAGCGCAGCACATTTCCGCGCGAAAAGCCGTGCGGCGAAGGACTGATGCCGGCGGGTGTTGCAACGCTGGAGCGAATGGGATTGTCCTCCGCGATTGGTGGCGCGCCATTTTTCGGAGTGCGCTACATTTTCCCAAAATTTAAAATGGAAGGGCGCTTTCCTTCGCGAAATGGTCGTGCGACCGAAGGGCGCGGGCAGCGGCGTTTACATTTAGATGGAATACTTTTTGCGGCGGCGTCTGCGACGCCCGGAGTTTCGGCGCGAACCGGTGCGAAAGTGGATGCGCCGATTGTTGAGAATGGACGCGTGACTGGAATAATCGTTGACGGCGAGCAACGCCGCGGCGATTTGGTGATTGTGGCTGACGGGTTGAATTCGCCGATTCGCAAAACGTTGGGGCTGGATTTGCCGCTGCGGCGCAAGAGATTTGGTCTGCGAATGCACTACCGCGTTAAGCCCGGATGCGAGCAGCCGCCGTGGGTCGATGTTTTTCCGCGAAGCGGCTACGAACTTTATGTAACTCCGCTGCCGGATCGCGAAGTTTTGGTTGCCGCGCTGGTGGAATCGGATGCGCTGAAAGGCGCGGCGTCCAGCGAATTTGCACGGTGGGTGAATGCGGAGCCAGAACTTTCCGAGCGGCTGCGTGATGCCGAACAGATTTCTCCGCTGGCAGGATGTTCGCCGTTGGGAGCGCGCGCGAAAACCGGAGTTGTGCCGGGAGCAGTTTTGTTGGGCGATGCCGCAGGCTTCGTGGATCCGATTACAGGATCGGGAATGGCGCAGGCGCTGGCGACCGCAGAATTGTTGAGCAAATATGTGACTCAGTACGAACTGCCGGAAGAAATTTGGATGCGAAAGTTTGAGCGCGAACGCCGCGCGATGATGCGCGACAGTCGAATTGTTACCAATGCCGCGCTCTGGCTGGCCAGTCATCCACGAGTGGCGAGTGGCGCGTATCAAGCGATGCGCGCGGCGCCGGCGTTGTTCCAACATTTTGTGGGAGTTTGCGGAGGGGCGCGACGGTTGTGGGGAACGCAGCCAGCGTCGTGAAGCGCGATTTATTTGCGATTCGGCGTGGGTGAA
>Ga0193726_1000362_pt1 | contig 52146 bp, 59 predicted proteins | sample H2c1metaG_FD_144928 | JGI IMG/M metagenome (GOLD analysis project Ga0193726, IMG submission 144928) | Soil microbial communities from a riparian zone of the East river system, Colorado, United States - H2c1 | ecosystem: Environmental > Terrestrial > Soil > Riparian zone | place: USA: East River... | reverse complement strand
TTCAAATTACTCACCCCGAATGCGACGTCCTCGCCGGCAAGCGCCGCGAAATCGAGATCGACGCAGAGCACTTGCTGCGTTCCATCCAACGCTTCGAAAGCGAACGACAGGGTTACGCACAACTGCGGTCCGGTGACCGACAGATAAGGTCGGGTGATCTGGGCTTTTCCCGGAGCCTCGATCGCGCGACGGAAGTAATGCTTGGTCTGCCAATCGGTGCCCTCGGTCGGCTGCACCGCTTCGAAGCGCGGGTCCTGGGAGTACACGTTGCTCTCGGCATCGACGTTCGCGCCGATCTGCAACCCGTCCGCGCCGATCAGGTAGCAGCGTTGCGCGCAGGGCAATTTCAACAGCCCCTGTACGGCCGGCCGGAATTCGGCGCCCAGGGACAGATCCTGCACCGCATTCTTCAGCGTGGCCAGGTAAGGGACGAGCCGGGCGTGCTGGCGCTTCTGGAAACCGGCGAAATCCGCGCGGTGACCGGAGATCAGCCGCGCGAACACGTCGCTGCACGCGTTCTCCGGCGGCAAATGTTCGCTGGGAGGAGAAAAATAGTCGCCTTGCATCAGATCGGCGTTGGCGTCGATCGCGCAAAGCGCCTCGGCTTCTGTCTCGATCCCCTCCACGCATACGATCGCCCCGGCCTCATGCAGCACCGAGATGATTCCCGTGAACATGCGTCGCGCGAGCGGCTCGATCGTGACGCGGCGCGTCATCTCGCGATCGATCTTGACGATGTCAGGCCTCAGCCGCCAGATGCGATCGAAGTTCGAATACCCCGCGCCGAAATCGTCGATCACGATCAGGCAGCCCAGCTTGCGGTAGTGCTCCACCGCGGCGACGAGCCGCGTCTCGTCCTCGAACGGCGTCTCGATCAGTTCCACCGCCACCCGATGCGTGGGGAATCCGTTCGACTGGAGCATCTCCAGAAAGAAGGCGCCGGATCGGAGACCTTCCGTGGCGACGTGCGGATCGACGTTCAGGAACAGCCAGCTGCGCGTGCTGCCGAGCCTCTGAAAGTTCCTGACATGGAGAGCCCGGCATTGACGGTCGAGCTCGACCCGCGCCTCGTTTTGCTGCGCTTTGCTGAACAGCTCGATCGGCTCGACGCGCCTTCCACTCGAGTCCGTCGCACGAACCAGGCCCTCGTAGCCCACCGGACGGCGGTGAGCGAGGCTGTAAATCGGCTGGAAATGGCTCCACAGATGATAGTCGTCGGGCGCACCGCGTTCTCCATGAGCGTGGTACGTGTCTAGACTCGGTGGAGCAAGCTCGATCATGTTTGCGGCGCCCCAGCAGGCGCGCGAAACCAAGGTCCCGACAGAAGCCACGAGTATGCCATATGAGAGTCAGCACCCAGCAGACTGCGCGTGAAATGCGTCACAAATTACGGTGGGCTGCGTGTCGCCCTCCAGGCACGAACACCACCGTTCTCGGCAACGGTGCCCTCGATGACGTTCCCGTTCACGCGCCCGCGATATTCGGCACCGCCCGCCGTGAAGCGAACGTCGTTCCCGCTCAGCTTGCCGCCAACGGTCGCGGGCGCCGAAGCCCCGCCTGCGAGCGTGCCCGCGACCTTCTGGTAAGTCTGCTTCAGAGTGAACTCACCCTGCGGAGCGCGCCAAACGCCCTCCACCCTGGCGGGCACGATCCACAGGTAGAGCGCGCACCAGTTGTAGCATCCCGGCGGATACCACTCGTCGGCATCCGGCTCCCAGTCGCCCATTCGGAAAGTGTTGGAGAGCACGCGCGTCCCCGGCTCGAGCGACAGCAGCGAGGGTCGCAGTTTCAAGTTGATCTCGTCGAGAAGGAACAGGGTAATCACCGTCGCGCGGGAAAGATCGGCGCGGAAAAGATCGCCCTGCACGAACGCCGCCCTGTCTCCAACGCCCGCCTTGTCCGCTTCGCGCTTTGAAAGCGCGACGAGATCGGCGTTGAACTCGACGCCCATCGCGCGCGCGCCCCGCTTCGCCGCGGCGATCACCGTGCGGCCGTCGCCGGAACCGAGATCCACGACGAAATCCGCCGCCGTGACCTTCGCCATGTCCAGCATCTTGTCGAGCGTATCATCGGGCATCGGCACCCAGACGACGTCCTTGCCGGGCTGACCGACCTGAGGCTCGTACGGCTGGGGCGCGGGTGTCTGCGCGACCGCGCACGCGGCAAGCACGGAAAAGAAAAGCGCCGACGAAGCCCGATGCGCAAGGGTGCGGATTGTCATGATGTGCGTCCTGCCGTCACTCGAAGGGCGTGATGATACCGCCGATCGCCGGTGAGCTCGCTTAGCGCGCGCGCTTGGTGAGCCCGAAGGCGAGATCGTCGCCCGCGAGCTCGGCGAAATCGAGATCCGCACACAGCACGTGATACGACCCGTTCAGGGAAAGCGCGAACGACAGCGTGATGCAGAGCTTCGGGCCCGCGGCCGACAGATAAGGCCGCGTGATATGTACCTTCCCCGGGGTTTCGATCGCGCGGCGAAAGAAGGGCTTGGTCTGCCAGTTGGTGCCCGTGATCGGACGTATCGGCTTCATGCGCAGGTCGCGCCCGCTGACGTTGCGTCCGGCTTCGGCGCTCGCTCCGATCTGCGAACCGTCGGCTGCAACCAGGTAACAGCGCTCCGTGCAATCGAGATCGAGCAGCGCCCGCACCGCCTTCAAGCGATCCGCGCCGCTCGACAGCGCCAGCACCGCGTCCGCGAGCGCCGCGATGTATGGCTCGAGCCGGATGCGCTGTTGTTCGAGAAACGCGGCGGTCTCGGAGCGGAAGCTCTTGAACAGCCGCACGAACAGGCTGTCTCGGGAGTGCTCCTCGAGCAGGCCAGGCGCCGGCAGAGCAAAATAGTTGCCCTGCATCAGATCGGCGTCGGCGTCGGTCGCGCAAAGCGCCTCGGCTTCCGTCTCGATTCCCTCGACGCATACCAGCGCGCCTGCCTCGTGCAGCACCGAGATGATCCCGGTGAACATGCGTCTTGCGAGGGGCTCCACCGTGACGCGTCGCGTCATCTCGCGGTCGACTTTCACGATGTCCGGCTTGAGCCTCCAGATACGGTCGAAATTCGAGTACCCCGCGCCGAAATCGTCGATCACGATGAGGCAGCCGAGCTCGCGATAGTGCTCCACCGCGGCGGGAAGTCGCCTCTCGTCCTCGAACGGCGTCTCGATCAATTCCACGGCCACCCGGTGCGCGGGCAGGCCGTTTTCCTCGAGCATCTGGCCAAAGGAACCGAAGCGCTGACCCTGGACCGCGATGTAAGGATCGACGTTGAGAAAAAGCCAGCTGTCCTCGTCGCCGAACTGCCGGAAGTTTCGAACATGGAGCGCCCTGCACTGGCGATCGAGCTGCATGCGCGCGACACCCGCCGGAGCCCTTGCGAGAAGCTCTGTCGCCGAATAGGGCCTTTCACTCTCGTCGATCCCCCGGAGCAGACCCTCATAGCCCACCGGTCGACGATGGGCGAAACTGAAGATCGGCTGGAAATGACTGGACAGCCGAAATTCCCGCGTCGAGCCGCTTTCTCCCTCGACGACGAATGTATCGGGACGCGACGGAGCCGGATCCGTCATCTTCAAGGAACCTCCAAAAGGAACCCACCCATCTTAATGCCCTCCGGAGAAGCGCCGGTGGTCACTTATCGCATCGAGTCGGGACCGTCCGGCCAGAAGCGCCGCGCAGGGCGGCGGACTGCAGGCCGCCGAGGCCCTGCTCGAGCGCCTGGCTCGAAAGAAAAAGCGCGGGATCGACGCGCGCGCCGTTCAGGCTCACCGACCAGTGCAGGTGCGGGCCCGTGACGCGGCCGGTGTGGCCGACCAGGCCGATCTTCTCGCCGCGCGCCACGCGCCCGCCCTTCGCCACGTCGATGCGGCTCAGGTGGTTGTACATCGTGACGAGGCCCCGGCCGTGGTCGATGAACACCGAGTTGCCGTTGAAGAAATACTCGCCCGTCTCGATCACCTTGCCCGCCGCTGGCGCGACGATGGGCGTTCCTTCGGGAGCGGCGATGTCCAGACCGCTATGCGGCTGGCGCGGCTCGTCGTTGAAGAAGCGCCTCAGGCCGAACGTGCTGGAGATGCGCCCCGTCGTCGGCAAGGCGAAGCCGAGGCTTTCCGGCGCGTCATCGCTCCAGGTCCCAAACGCGCGGACGATACTCTCCTGCTCGCGCTCGATGCGGCGCAGGTCGGCGCGCTCGGGTTCGCCATGCGCCGGTTTGCGAGCGTGATGCGCTGCGTTTCGTATTCGTGCTCGCCAACGTCGAAGGGGATCATGCGCGCGCTCTGTTCGCCTTCCAGCACCGTCAGTTCCTGTACCCCCAGCTGCGTCCCGAGCGGCAGGCCGACGACGGCTTCCCAGAAATCGCCGGCGCGCATCACCAGCACTCGCTGCGCGTCGAACGCCACGCGCGGCGCCGGATCGGACGTCCGGCCCACGCAGACGATCGCGACGCCGCCGGGCACCGGCGCGGCAAGCGGCAGACCGCTCTCCACCGCGGACGCCGCTGCAGCGAGCGCGAAAGCCGGTAGGGTCAATGCAAGGATATTCTGCCTGGGCATATCGTCCGTTATCGTCGGGGATCCGCTATTCTCCACCGAATTGCGATCCGCGCGCCAAGTCGCGGCTTGAACGGAGCCCGCCCCGTGAAAAGTGAACGCTTCCGGACCACGCCGGTCACACGGGCCGATATGTCGGAGGCATAATTGGCCCTTCCGGCTCCACCAGTCCTTTCGCGCGCCAGACGCGTGTCGAAGGACGACCCGTCGTCCCGAGGAACAGCCGATGATCGGCCAGACCCATTTCGCAGGCAACTCCTACAACACTTCCGTGGCGATGGAGTTTTTCCGCTTCGCCGGGAAGCCGAAAAGCATCGCCAAGGGCAAGAAAATCTTCGCCGAGAACCAGAGAGGCATTCCGTTTCTGCTCATGCCCAACCGAATGTACCTCCTCCTCGACGGTGAAGTCGCAATATTCGCTGGGGACAGGCCCGTCGCAACGGTGCGGCCGGGCCAGATCTTCGGAGAGATGGCCTCGATCGATCAGGGGCCGCGCAGCGGGACGGCCGTGACAAAATCGGCCTGCCGCGTCATTTCCCTCGACAACCGGCAGCTCCAGACCGCGCTCGGGAAATATCCGGAGTTCGCTCTCATGCTGATGAGCGTCATGATCGGCCGTCTGCGGGAATCGATCGGCCGGCTCGGCGGCTCCGACTCTTTCACTGCCGGAACCCAATCGAGGGAATCGGCACCGCTGCGAAAGGACCTGATCGATGACCTCGCTCGCGTGCTCGCGTCCGATGCGCACCTGAGTTATGAAACCGGAGACACCATCGTGAGGGAAGGCCAGATCGGAGTGCTGATGTACGTGGTCCTCAAGGGCAAGGTGGCGATCCGCGTCGGCGGAAAGCTCGTGGAGAACGTCGGCCCGGGCGGGCTGTTCGGCGAAATGGCGCTGGTCGATCGCTCGCCGCGCCTTGCGAGCGCCGTCGCGGAAACGAACTGCAAGCTGCTCGCGATCAACCGCAACGCGTTTCTGAATCTGGTGAAGCACAGCCGCCGCTTCGCCGCGTCGCTCCTCGCGGCCGTAAGCGCCCGGGCGCGGTTCATGGCCTCCCGATAGGGCACCACTGCAAAAAAAAACGGCGGCCGAAGCCGCCGTTTTTTTGAGTTCTTGTTCCGACAGACTCAAATACCGAGCCACTTGGTCAGCGTGGCAAGCTCCTGGGCGTCGCCGGCCTCGTAGCCCTTGTAGCCGATCTTCTCCAGCACCTTCTGGCCGGCCTCGGACTTGTCCAGACCCAGCATCACCGCGCGCACCTTCAGCACGTCCTGCTCGCTCATCTTGGTCGAGGCGATCATGTGCTTGATCGGCACGGGCTTCGACTCGAACAGCACGGCGCCGCCTTTTTCCTGCCATTGCTTGACCACGGCACCGGACGCTGACACGCCCACGTCGCTGAACCCGTTCTCGACAAAAAACGGCACCGCGTCCTGATAACGGGTGGTGCGGATGTCCGCCTTGGCCGTGTCGATGCCGAGATCGCGCATCGAGGCGCGCGTAATGACCGCGGTGATCGAGTCCGGGTCGGGCATGCCGAACCGCTTGCCCTTCATGTCCGCCGGCAGCTTCATCGACGCACCCTTGCTCACAAAGAAACGGGCCTTGTACTCCGTATAGCCCTTGGTCAGGACCACAAGTTGGTATTTCCCGTCGCGCATCGATGCCAGCGAGAGATGCGCCGGATGCACGAACGCGAGATCGTACTGCTGCTCGTCCAGCCCCTTCCTCAGAACCGGGTACTGGTCAACGGGAACGATCCTGACTGTGGTCTTGAGGGTCTTGCCGAGCAGGTCGGCCAGATCCTTGTACTTTTCGCGGATCTCGGCGGGCGTCACATAGTAGGTGACACCCTCATTCACCGCCAAAGTGAGCTCGGCGCGCGCAGGTACCGCGGTCAACAACGCAAAAGCGAAAGACGCGAGCAAGGAAAGGAGCAGTTTCATGTAAGTTTCTCCAAGAATTGGCTTTTTCTACAGCACACCCCCTATCTAAGCAATGTCCATGCCCACAGCATATCCTGACGTCCCCGGGAGGGACCACGGGCGCGCCGGGGCCCCAAACGAAGATTCTGCAAGCTATATGTCAGCCACAGGAGCGAAACGCTCTTTGGCGACTTCATGAGGTGCCCGCCCGCCGCCCTTTTTGTCCGCAACTCGTCACCCAGGGGGTACCCAGGGCCACCGCGCGCGGCCGACCCTAGCGGCTTCGATACTTCTCCTTCGCCCCGCGGGCGAGTTCCATGCCGTGCCCGGGCCGATCTGGAATGCGGAAGAAGCCGTCCTTGCACTCCGGCATCTGCTCGAACAGATCGGGCGGCGTCCAGTCGATGAACTCGACGACGAAGCCGTTCGAGAGCGCGCCGACGACCTGCAGCGACAGCTCGTGCACGACGTGCGGCGCGACGGCGACCTGGTGCGCGCGAGCAAGATGGCCGATACGCAGCGTCTCGCTGAAACCCAGCGCGCGGCACACATCGGGCATGAGATAGCGCGCCGCGCGGCGTTCGATCAGCTCGCGGAACTCGAAACGCGTGTAATTATTTTCTCCAGTGGCAACCGGAATCCCGATCGCGTGAGCAACTTCGGCGCACGCGGCGATGTCGTCGGCGAGCACCGGCTCCTCGTACCACACGAGATCGAGGTGCTCGAGCACTTGCGCTTGCCGGAGGTTGCCCAGAACGTCCAGACGCTGGTTCACGTCCACCATCATGCGCACGCCATCGCCCAGCGCGCGGCGCACGGCCTCGACGCGCTTCGCGTTCTCGCGCGGGTCGGGGTGGTGGATTTTCATCTTGTAGTACTTGCAGCCGAGCGCAGCGTATTTTTCCGCTTCTGCGATCAGTTCTTTCTCGCTGTATTTCGACCAGCCGCCGCTGCCGTACGCGGGGATGCGGTCGGTCACCGCGCCCCAGAGCTTGTAGAGCGGCAGCCCCGCGGCCTTGCCTGCGATGTCCCACAGGCCGATGTCGAGCGCTGAAAGCGCATAGGCCGCGATGCCCTGCTTCTTGATGCCCATGTCGGCACGAAACATCTTTTCCCAAAGCCGTTCGACGAAAAGCGGATCCTCCCCGAGGAGAACGGGCGCGAGGCGCGTCTCGAGATAGGCGTGAACCGCCTCCGCGCCGCCGCCGCCGAAGACCAGGCTGTAGCCCAGGCCGACGATCCCTTCGTCGGTGGAAATCTCCGCGACGACGAGTTTCTGGTGCGCGTAGTTCCGCGCCATCGGCTCCGGCGTGGGAATGGTGAGGATATAGCTGTCGATGGAGGAGATTTTCATGAGCGCGAATCAACCGAACAGGGCGGCAGCCCAATCCACCACAAATGCGACACCGTAGGCCGCCGCCAGGGCAAGCACGAATATGACGAGGCCGCGCACGACGGTCTTCGGCACTCCGATCCCGTCAAGGTAGCGCTTGATGAAATAGCTCGCAACGAAGAACACGATCGTGGAAACTACGAGACTGATCATCCGCGCATTCTACGGGGGACGAGGACTTGCGGACAACGTTGGCCCCGGGTTCCAGCCGCCGAGAACCCGCCTTGCGAACGCGGGCAGAAAGGTGCATCCTAATGTGCGAAAGTCGTTGTACCTGCGAACGTCAGGCCAAATTATTTTCCATCCGGTCGGCCGCAGCGCGGCCGCGAGCAGTATCCAAAGGGGGACTCATGAAGACAAGAAAAAGTCTGTACCTGGGCGCAGCGGGAATCGCCATCGCCACGCTTCTCGCCGCATGTCTGAGCATGCAGGGCTCGGGCAGCAGCGCCGGCGACATCAGGGGCGTGGTAACCGGGCCCAACGGGCCTGAAGCCGGAGTCTGGGTGATCGCCGAGACGAACGACCTGCCCACGAAATTTGCCAAGGTCGTCGTCACGGACGACCAGGGGCGCTATCTGATTCCGGAGCTTCCGAAAGCCGGCTACAGCGTGTGGGTGCGCGGTTACGGGCTGGTCGATTCAGCCAAGGTGAGCGGCGCCCCGGGAAACACCCTGAACCTGAGCGCTGTGGCAGCACCCAGCGCAGCCGCGGCGGCGGAATACTACCCCGGCATGTATTGGTATTCGATGCTCAAAATTCCGCCCGCGAGCGAATTCCCCGGGACCGGCGCGAAAGGCAACGGCATTCCGGAGGTCATGAAGACCCAGGCCTACTGGGTCGACACGGTCAAGAACTCCTGCCAGTCCTGCCACGCGCTCGGCTCTTATGGCGTACGCACGGTGCCGAAGGAATTCGGCCACGGGATGCAGGCCTGGGCGCGCCGCACCCAGTCCGGACAGGCCATGTCGAACATGGCGCTTACGCTGGGGCGCATCGGCCCGGAAAAAGGATTGGAGTTGTTCGGCGACTGGACCGACCGCATCGCGGCGGGCGAGTTGCCCTTCGCCAAACCGGAACGGCCCCAGGGGCTGGAGCGCAACGTCGTGATCAGCATGTGGGATTGGTCCACTCCGAAGTACTATCTTCACGACGCGGTCTCGAGCGACAAGCGCAATCCGACGCTCAACGCCAACGGCAAGGTCTACGGCTCGCCCGAGGAGAGCACCGATCTCGTCCCGGTCTTCGACCCGGCGACCAACAGCGCGTCGCAGATTCAGCATCCCTTCCGCGATCCGAACACGCCTTCGTCGAAACAACTGCCGATGGCGGCGTCGCATTACTGGGGCGATGAGGCGATCTGGGACGGCCACACCAGCATCCACAACCCGATGATGGACGAGAAGGGACGGGTCTGGTTCACGGCGAGGATCCGGCCGGCGGGGGCGCAGCCGGAGTTTTGCAAGGCGGGCTCGAACCATCCGTCGGCGAAAGTCGTGCCGCTGAACGAGGCGCCGCGCCACCTTTCGGTGTACGACCCGAAGACCGGCGAGTGGAAGCTCATCAACACCTGCTTCTCCACCCATCACCTGTATTTCGGCCATGACGCAAACAACACCTTGTGGACCAGCCAGGGCGGTCCGCAGAGCGGTGTCGTAGGCTGGCTCAATACGAAGATGTATTTCGAAACCGGCGATGAAGCGAAATCGCAGGGCTGGACTCCGCTCATCCTCGACACCAACGGCAACGGCAAGCGCGACGCCTACGTCGAGGCCAACCAGCCGCTCGATCCGACGAAGGACAAGCGCATCATGGCGGCGTTCTACGGCGTGCAGCCGAGCCCGGTAGACGATTCGATCTGGGGCCAGGCGATGGACGTCGGCTTCTCGCGCATGGATCAGCCCGGATACATCATGCGCCTTGTGCCCGGACCCAACCCGTCCGAAACCGCGCTCACGGAAATCTACCTGCCGCCGGAAGGCGGGTACGGTTCGCGCGGCCTGGACCTCACGACTGAAGGCGTGGTCTGGACGGTGCTCTCGAGCGGCCACATGGCGAGTTTCGACCGGCGCAAGTGCAAGGGACCGCTCAACGGGCCGGCCGCCGCGACCGGCAAGCATTGCCCAGAAGGCTGGACGATGTACCGCTTCCCCGGGCCGCAGTTCAAGGGCGTGGATCCAAAGGGCAGCGCCGAACACGCCTACTACATCTGGGTTGATCGCTTCAACACGCTGGGATTGGGACCGAACGTGCCGATCGCCTCGACCAACGGCGGCGAGTCGCTGCTCGCGATCGTGGACGGGAAGTTCGTGACCGTGCGTATTCCGTATCCCATGGGCTTCTTCACCAAGAACGTGGATGGGCGCATCGACGATGCGAGCGCAGGCTGGAAGGGGCGCGGGCTCTGGACGACTTTCGGATCGCGCACGGTGTTCCACAACGAAGGCGGCACGCAGAACCGGCCCAAGATCTACAAGGTCCAGGTGCGTCCCGATCCACTGGCAAACTGAGCGTTGCCATAGCGCGAACCAAAGAAACGAAAAAGGCCGCCTGCGGGCGGCCTTTTCTTTTTGCGGCGGATCGAGCAGCGCAACCTTGCTCTTCGAAAGCCGTCAATCGAGCGGAACCAGCTTTACGATCGACGCGCCGTGGTTGCTGCCCGCCCAGAAGCTGACCGGCCGGGTTGAATCGTCGACGAATACGCGGCGGATGTTCGTCTGAAGCGGCAGAAGGTATTCGACTGACTTTCCGCTTTCGGGATCGAATCGCAGCACGCGGTCGCTCGCCATCGATCCGCTCCACAGCTCGCCGTTCCGGTCGACGAAGACGTCATAGGGATAGGTGTGGGGCGTCGGGACCTCCCATTCCCTGAAGGTTTCCTTCTTCGTGTCGAACATCGCCACCTTGTTCGCGGCGAACTCGGCGAACCAGACCCGGCCCCGGGAATCGATCATGGTGCGGCGTGGGCGCGAGCGCCGGGTGGGCGTCGGATAGAGCGTCGATTGGCCGGTCTTCGCGTCCACGCGGCCGATCGCTTCGCCTGCGAAGTCCATGAAAAAAAGATTGTTCGTGGAGTCCGCCGCGAGTCCGTAGGGGGAGTGGGTGCTGCCCGCCGGCAGGAACTTGAACGGGTCGATGAGTTCGTACCGTCCGCTCGCAAGATCGAGCCGCAGGATGGACTGCTTGCTCACTTCGTTGGTCCAGACCTTGCCGTCGACCTGCGACTGCCGCGGCATGACCATCGACTGCTGCGAGGCGTCGGTGTTCATCTCCGGGGGAAGGCGAAAAACCTGAAACGTTTCGCTCTTCACGTTGAATTTGACCAGGCCGGTCTGAAACATGGCGGCAAGCCACCAGTTGCCCTCGCCGTCCGGCTCCAGGGCGAGCGCTCCGGCCGGGGCGCCGGGCTTGACGATCGGGTAGGCAAACTCGGCGTGCGCGCCGGTGCGGGGATCGAGCCTGCCGAGAAAATTCTCGACGAAATTCGAATACCACACCCGGCCCTGGGCATCGGTGCGCACGTCGTGCGGCGCGATCGTCTTGCGCGGCAGGTCGTACTCGGTGACGACGGCGTGGGTCGCCCTGCCCTTGGGCCGCGGCAGTGTCTTGAGCTCATAGGACCAGGTCGGGCTCTGGCTCAGATTGACGCTCGCAAGATAGGCGGCGAGCTTGCGCAGCGACTCTTCGTCGTACTTGCGCTCGACCGCCCGCGTCTGCACGCGCTCCATCGTGCTGTTGTTCGCGTAGCCCGCCATGCGCTTGAGCACGGCCAGCATTCCGTCGGCGTCGTATCGGCTTCGCGCGACGCGCTCGAAGGTGTGACAGCTCATGCATTCGATGAGCGGGCGCTTCTGTTCATCGCCGCCCGGCATGCTCATCAACCATTCGGTGTTCGAGAGCTGGGCGGCGAGATCGCGTGCCTTGCGCAATTTGATATCGACCTGAGCCCTCGCCTGCCCGATGACATCCGCTGCTGACGGGCCGTCCAGTTCGTATCCGACGGCTCTTATCCGGAGCGTGTATTGCCCCGGTGAGAGACTCGCCGTGGGAAATTCAAACCGTCCGTCGCGATCGCTGACGACGGTGGTGGTGATCGTGGATCCGGTCTTGCGCGCACCGACCAGCACGCCTTCCATCGACCCCTCTTCGGGGGAGATGACCCGACCGGCTAGAAGCGGACTGGGCTCCTGAGCGCCGGCGAGGCCGATACCAGCGAGAAGAAACAGAATCAGGATGCCGCGGGGCGCGGTCACCCCCGTTCGAGTCTGCACTCGGTTTCGATCGTCTTGCCGGCGTCCGCCTTCGGCGGGGGCCGCCTGAGGATCCGTGTCTGCCGATAGCCTTCTTTGGCACACGAGATGGTGACATCGTCCGGATTGACCTGTTTGCTCAGTCCGCCGATCTTGTACATTCCGATCGCCGTGGTCCGGGTAATCAGCGTCAGGCCGTTCTTGATGCTTGCGGTGACTTTCGCGTCCGGAACCGGAGCGCCGCGCGCGTCCTTGACGAAGCCGAAGTAGGATGGTCCTTCGTCGTGATGGTCCTCCAAGTCCCCCAGCATCTCCGCCCCGGCCCATGCATTCTGCACGACCACTGCCATCACGAGTGCGAACAAAGCGCAGACGCAATCGGATCGACTCGGAATATTCGGCATGTTCGCCTCCTTTTCGCCGCGACAGCCGCGCGCTGTTGGAATCATCGCAGAAAGTACCCCTTCAGAAGCCAGGCGAAGAATACCAGTGCAGCCAGCGGTACAGCCCAGGACAGGCCTGGCCAAAGACGTGAAGTCAAACGCTGCGGCAGGTAACAGGCAGCGAGACTCGCAACCGAAGCCGCGATCCCGGCCGTCGCCATCCAACCGTACCAGTACATCGCAAGGCCGCCCTCCCTCGGCTTTTCGACGCCCAAGCCGAACTCGTTGGTCGCCGGATGGTAGGTGAACAGCGCGTAGTTTTTCCAAACCGCGATCGAGTACACGACGGCAAACGTGACCGCGAACGCGATCGCGAAAACGGAATACGATGAACGCGGCACCGTCATGACCCGAACCCCCGTATGTCGTTCAGTATGTGGCCAACCAGGAAATTCCACCAGACGATGAAGGCAAGCAGCGCGGTGAGGGCGGCGCGAGTGCGGGCGTGCTGTTCGGAGAGCGGCTGGCGCCAGAAATGCCAGTACGCCGGCAGCGTCGCCAGACCGATCACCGTGAAATGCTCCTTCAGATCGAAGGCGCCGAGAGCCTTCCATAGCCCCAGCTGCTCGAGCGCGGGGCGGACGCTGAGTCGAAACTCAGGATAGATCGCGATTCCACCGAGAGCAGCCGTGCACACGTAGAGCACGATGATCGCGTTGGTGTACGACGCGCCGGGCACCGACCGGAACCGCCCGACAAACGAGCCGGCGGGCTTGCGCGCCGGCAACCAGACGCTCGCCACTTGATGCGTGATCGCCCCCAGAAGCGCGACCGCCAGCAACCCGTGAATGATGAGAAGTACCGTGGTCATCATCTCCTCCTCATACCGCGCACTGATTTAACTTCTTCTTTTCTGCGATTGTGCCGAAATCGCTCCAGGGACGCAATGTCGTGACTGCGACACGACGACCCGGGAACAAGGGGCTGCGCTCAACGCCCGGCGCCGGCGTTCGCCGCGCGCGCAGCCTGATAGCGCTCGTGGCCGCCCATCCTCAGCTTGCAGGCGGGACATGCGCCGCAGCCGGGCCCCCACTCGTGCGGTTCGCGCCTGCCCAGATAGCAGGTGTGCGTGTGGACGGCGATCAGGTCGAGCAAAGGCTCGCCGCCGAGTTTTTCCGCCATCGCGAAGGTCGCCGCCTTGTCGATCCACATGAGCGGCGTCTCGAGCGTGAAGCGTGTGTCCATACCGAGGCCGAGCGCGACCTGCAATGCCTTGAGCGTATCGTCGCGGCAATCCGGGTAGCCGGAGAAATCCGTCTCGCACATGCCGCCCACCAGCGTGCGTATCTCCCTGCGGTAGGCGAGCGCCGCCGCGGCGGTGAAGAAAAGCAGGTTGCGGCCCGGAACGAAGGTATTGGGCAGACCGGACTCGGTCATCCGGATCGCTATGTCGTGCGTCATCGCGGTGGCGCCGAGCGAGCGGATGACGTCCAGATCGAGGACGTGATCCTCGCCGAGTTTCTTCCCCCACGCCGAAAAGCGCGCGCGCAGCTCGGCGAGAATCAGCGGACGACACTCCATCTCGACCGCGTGACGCTGGCCGTAGCGGAAACCGATAGTCTCGACGCGCTTGAAATTCTCGAGCGCCCACGCAAGGCAGGTCGTCGAATCCTGCCCCCCCGAGAACAGCACCAGGGCCTGGTCGCGCATGGGAAGGCTATACCGGCTTCAGTCGAGCGGTTCGAGCTTCACGATCGACGCACCGTGATTGCTGCCCACCCAGAAGGTCACCGGCGTGGTGGAGTTGTCGACGAAGACGCGCCGGATGTTGGTCGTGCGCGGCAGCAGATAGTCGACCGCCTGTCCGGTCCGGGTATCGAGCCGCGTCACCTGGTCGGTGATCATCGAGCCGGTCCAGGCCTCCCCGTTTCTGTCGACCGTGACGTCGTAGGGCGAGGCCCAGGGCGTGGCGAGCTTCCACTCCTTGAACTGCTCGGTGCGCGTGTCGAACATGGCGATGCGGTCGGCGCGGTACTCGCCGAACCACAGCCGGTCCTGCGAGTCCATCGTGCCGCGCCGCGGCGCGGAGGCCAGCGTCGGCGCCATGAAGAGGGTCACCTCGCCCGTTTTCGCGTCGATGCGGCCGATGTGGCGCTGGCGGAAATCGGTGAAGTAGACGTTGTTCTTCGAATCGGGAATCACGTCGTAGATATTGTGCGGTTCACCTTGCGGCGCCGACTTGTACGGCTCGAAGGTTTCGATCTTTCCCGAGGCGAGATCGAGCCGGTGCACGCCCGCGAAGCCGTTGTTCTGCGACCACACCTTGCCGTCCACGTGCGCCGCCTGCGGGCTCACCATGTTGACCTGCGCAGCATCGATGTTCTGCTCGGGTGGCAGCGTCCAGAAGCGGAAAGCCTGCGTCCTGGGTTCGAACTTGACGATCGTCGCCTGGTACATGTTGCCGAGCCACAGGTTGCCTTCGCGGTCGGTGCGCAGCGCGAGCGACCCGGTCGGAAAGCCCGGCTTGTGCACCGGGATCGGGAATTCTGTGACCTTGCCCGTCTTCGGATCGAGCCTGCCCAGGTTCTGCTCGCCGAAGCTCGAGTACCAGGCGATGCCCTCCGCATCGACGATGACGTCGTGCGGCGAGATCGTTTCGCGCGGCAGATCGTATTCCGTGTAGACAACGCGCGTCGCCCGGCCGGTCGGACGCGGCAGCGTCTGGAGCTTGTAGCTCCAGGTCTTCGCCGATCCGAGATTGATGGTAGCGAGGAATTCCGCGGCGGCGCGGTAAACCTGGACGCGCTGGTCGCCGCGCTCTTCCATCAATCGTTCGGCGCGCCGCAGCTGCGGATGGGAAGGCATGCTCTGGTTCACGTAGCCCTGCATGCGCGGCAGAATGGTCTTCATGAAAGCTTCGGTGTCATAGGGTGAGCGCACGATGCGCTGCAGCGTGTGGCAGCCGACGCAGTTGCGCAGCACGCCCTTCTGCTGGTCCGAGCCGGGGACGCTCGCCATCCATTCGCCGTTCGACAATTGCGCCGCGAGATCCTTCGCCTTGTGAAGCTTCAAATCGAGCGTGGCGGTCTTTTGCGCAGTGACTTCGGCTGCGCCGGGGCCTTCGAGATCGTAGCCGACCGCGCGGATGCGCAGCGCATAACTGCCGGGCTCGAGCTTCGCAGCCGGGAAGCCGTAGCGGCCGTCCTTGTCGCTGACGACGGTGATAGTGACGGTCGAGCCCGCCTTCTTCGCGCTGACGAGCACGCCTTCCATCGCGCCTTCCTCGGCGGAGGACACGGTTCCGGTGAGCGCGGTCCGCGCCTGCGCGCCGGCTGCGAGCGGCCAGGCAGCGATTGCAGTCGCCATTGCCATCATCACGACAGGAAAATATTTTTTATGCCTCATGGAGGCTCCCCTTTCGAACGATTGTGTCCGCCTACCGCGCAAATCATAGGCCCGAGCCACGTTTGCCGCAATGCCGTGGTCCGCGTCAACTCCCTGAGTACACGCAGCCGTGCCTGAGCGAATCCCGCCTGACCTCCACGCGCGCGAGCGCGGGCAGATCGGGCTTGAGCTTTCCCCAGATCCATACGGCGATATTCTCGAGGCTGGGATTGTCGAGTCCTACGATCTCGTTGAGATACTTGTGGTCGAGCCGCTGCCTCAACCGGCTGCAATGCGCCTCCACGCTGCCGAGATCCGCGATGAATCCCGTGCCCGGATCGACCCGGCCGTTCAACACGACGCGCGCGACGAAGGAGTGTCCGTGCAGGCCCTGGTTGGGATGGCCCTCCGGCGCTCCGGGAAATCGGTGTGCTGCATCGAAAGTGAACTCCTGGTAGATCTCCAAGCGCGTATCTCCTTATCGGATCCCCAGGACCTTGTGCGTCTGCAGGCTCAGGCGCCACTTCGGGTGCTGCATGCAATACGCGACCGCGCTCCCGGTGTTCGCGTGGATGTCCGGACCCGCCATCGGCTGCAGCAGAAAATTCTCGAAGGCGAGGTGCTCGTAGTCCGCGGGCGGGGCGCCCGCCTGCGGGTAGACGAGCTTGAGTTCGTTGCCACCGCGCACTCTAAGCGGCGCGTCCGCCTTGGGGCTGACGCAGATCCAGTCGATCCCTGCGGGAAGATCGAGCGTTCCGTTGGTTTCGATCGCGACGAGAAAACCCTGCTGGTGCAGCGCGTCGATGAAAGGCGCATCCGCCTGGAGCGCGGGCTCGCCGCCGGTGAGCACCGCGAATTTTCTCGCGGCTTCGTCCGCATGCCACTCGCGTGCCATCGCTCCGGCGAGTTCGGCCGCCGAAGCGTATTTCCCGCCGTGCGTGCCGTCGGTACCGACGAAGTCCGTATCGCAGAACCGGCACACCGCATCCGGGCGATCCTTCTCGCGCCCGGACCAGAGGTTGCAGCCGGCGAAGCGGCAGAACACGGCGGGACGGCCCGCGTTCATGCCCTCGCCCTGCAGTGAATAGAAGATTTCCTTGATCTGGTACATGCGCTGTCCGGCGCCTGTCGCGCCGCGCTAAAAGAAGCGCATCCGCGCGGTGCGCGCGGATGCGTGAGGATCGCTAGGGATTGATCTGCCCGCGGATTTCGCCGCCCTTGTTTGCGACGGTGTGAACGTTGACGTACAAATTGCCGGCCTTGTAGGCGGCATATTGCGCGTCGGTCAGCTTCGCGCCGTCGGGAACCGACCAGGTGTTTCCGTCGGCGCTCTTCGCAAGAGGGACTGCGACCGGGCCGTTCTCGCCACGCGCGCCTACATGGATGTGCGCCGCAGTTCCGGCGAGGCCCGAGGTGGTGACGCTGCCGCTCACCGACTGGTCGTCCTTCACGGTGATGGTGCCGCTGCCCGAAGCGGAAGTCGTGACCGGCGGATTCTGCGCGACACCGCTCAAGGTGACCTTGCTGCCGCTCTTGAACATACTCATCGTTCCGCATCCGGCGATAGCAAGCGCCGCGGCAGCCATCACCGCGGGAACCGCCCGGCGAAAAATACCTGTGACTTTCATGTGGTCTCCTTCGAGATATTCTCCCCGGAAAACGATCATACCGGAGGCGCCTTCCTCTTGCGAGCCCGGCGCTGTTACCATAACGGTTCCAACTACGGAGAGACCGACATGACCCGAATCCTAGCTTCGCTGATCCTCGCCGCCGTTTCCGCTTCCGCATTCGCCCAGGCTCCCCAGCCGGTGCGCGTGCGCGGCACGGTCGAGAAACTCGAAAATTCCGTTCTGACCGTGAAGGCCCGCAACGGCAATCTGATGAGCATCAAGCTCGCGGACAACTTCGCCGTCATCGGACTGAGCAAGGCCAGCCTTGCCGATGTATCTACCGGCAAGTTCATCGGCACCACCACTATTGGAGAGCGCAACGGCGCGCTGGTCGCTCTGGAAGTGCATATCTTTCCGGAAAACATGCGCGGCACCGGCGAAGGGCACTATGCGTGGGACCTGAGGCCCGAGAGCATGATGACCAACGCCAACGTGGCCGACGTCGTCAGCATGGGCAAGGACCGCGTCCTGACGGTCCAGTACAAGGGCGGCGAGAAAAAAGTCCTGGTCCCCGAGAACGCCTCTATCGTCGCCTTCGCGCCGGCCGAGCGCAGCGAGCTCAAGCCCGGGGCGCAGATATTTGCCGTCGCCCAGCGCCAGCCCGACGGCTCGCTGACCGCCGCGCGCGTCAACGTCGGGATCAAAGGCGTCATCCCGCCGATGTAGGCGTCGTCCTGATGCAAAAACGCCCCGGGGTCTCCGGGGCGTCGTCCTGATTGCGAGGCGAATCGCGCGCCGGCTCAGGTGCCGCGCCCCCACAGGCCGCAATAGCGCCGCGTCACGAATTGCAGGTTGTTCTCGTAGCCGGCCCACTTCTCGTATTTCGGCAGCTTGACCTCTTTCTCCGCCGGCTCCCAGCATTTTCCCTCGCGCGCCGCAAGCTTGACCGCGTCGGATGCATCGCGCAGGAAAGCGAGCTGGTCCTCGGCGTCCTTCTTGGTGCCGAGCCGGTCGCCCGGCGCTCCTGGATGGCCCGGGATCAGGCGATCCCAATCCATCGCGAGCACCTGCTTGATCGAGCTCTCCGCCTCGATCGGATAGAAGTCGATCATGCCGCGGCCCGGCACCGAGCCGACCGGGATGAAGTCGACCACGAAAATGATTTTCTCCTTCGGCAGCCGCATGACGAGCGAGCTGTCGGAGTGGTTGAGGCCGAGGTAGGTCAGCTCCACGGCAGTGCCGCCCAGCGTGAGGGTCCTCTTCGTCTCGAAAGTCTGGTCGGGCAGCGGCGTGGCCGGGTCCTGGAGGACGGCGAGGCGTTCCTTGGCCTTCTTGTGCGCGATGATCTTCGCGCCCGCGTCCTTGAACGGCTGGCCGCCGGCGATGTGGTCGTAGTGATGGTGGCTGTAGACCAGGTACTTGATCGGCTTGTCGGTGACCTTCCTGATCTCCGCGACGTAGGTTTTCACCGCCTCCGGGCGCCCGTAGCCTATGGGATCGGTGGCGATGACGCCTTCCCGGGTGACCACGAACATCGACTGGTGGTTGCCATAGCGGAAAACGTAGACGCCGTCCGTGCCCTCGACTTTGGTGGTTGCGAACAACGGGCGTTGCGACACAGGCTGGCCCTGCGACCAGGCCGTGGACGCGACCAGTCCGCAGACCAGAACTGCAAGGAAAATACGCTGCATGGTCTCCTCCTCAAGTTGTGGTTTGAACGCCTCTCCTCTGAGGCGGCCCCGAATTATGCGCTTGGAGCTTTCGAAACTCCACCTGCCGCGAGCACCGCATCGACGAGCGCTATCGAACGGAGTACCCCGCTGCCGATGTGATAGATTGCCGCGATGGCCACGAACGCCGCAAAGATCGAAGGCTTGATCCGCGAGCTGCTGAAGGAAATCGGCGAGGATCCCCAGCGCGAAGGATTGCTCAAGACCCCGCAACGGGTCGCAGCCGCCCTCGATTTCCTCACTTCCGGCAGCCGCGCCGACGCGACCAAGCTGATCAACGGCGCGATTTTCACGCAAAAGACCAACAGCATGGTCATCGTGAAGAACATCGAGGTCTACAGCCTGTGCGAGCACCACATGCTGCCGTTCTTCGGACGTTGCCATATCGGCTACATCCCGAACGGCCGGGTGTTCGGCGTCAGCAAGCTGGCGCGGCTGGTCGACATGTACGCGCGGCGCCTGCAACTGCAGGAGCGGCTGACCGAACAGATTTCCCACGCCATCATGGATTCGATCGACGCCGCAGGCGTGGGCGTGATGATCGAAGCCCGCCACCTGTGCATGATGATGCGGGGCGTGGAGAAGCAGAACTCGGTCATGGTCACTTCATCCGTCGTCGGCGCCTTCCGCGAATCCGCCACGACCCGGGAAGAATTTCTCGGCCTGATCGGACAGCGCGGAGCTTAGCGTACGACGAGCGAAGCAGTGTCCCGGCCGCGCAGCTTTCCCACCCTCGCACCCCTCGAAACGCTTCACGAAACGAAGCGCGGCAGGCTGCTGCCGCTGCCTCCGAGGCTCTCGCGCCTGTACGGACGCCTGCGCATGCCGCCCGCGCACTCGCGCCCGCACGTCTTCACCAATTTCGCGGCGACGCTGGACGGCGTCGTTTCGCTCAACGTGGAAGGGCACAAGAGCGGCGGCGACATCAGCGGCTGGAGCGCCCAGGACCGCATGGTGATGGGCCTGCTGCGCGCCTTGGTCGACGCGGTGGTCATCGGCTCGGGCACTTTCGTCGTCGACCGCAGGCACCTCTGGACCGCCGAGGACATCTTCCCGAAGTTCGCGAACGACTACCGCGCCTTGCGCGCGGCGCTCGGCAAGCGCGGGCCGCCGCTCAACGCGGTGGTGAGCGGCAGCGGCAGGCTCGATCTGCGCCTGCCCCTGTTCGCCTCGGGCAAGGTGCCCGCGCTCATCGTGACCTCGCCCGCGGGCGAGAAAAACCTGCGCCGACAACGCGTGCCCGATACGGTCCGGATCCAGGCGGTGACCAGCAAGGGAAATACGATCAGCGCGCGTTCCGTGCTCGACGCGGTCTGCCGCGCAAGCTCCGGCAAGCTGATACTCGTCGAGGGCGGGCCGCGATTGATCGCCGACTTCTACGCCGAAGGCCTTCTTGACGAGCAGTTCCTCACCCTCTCGCCGCAGATCGCCGGCCGTCCCATTCCCGACGAGCGCATCAGCCTGGTCATGGGACAGACATTCGCGCCGCGGCATCCTCTATGGGGAAGCCTGGCCGATCTGAGGCGCGGCAACAGCCATCTTTTTCTGCGTTACGCCTTCCCCCGGCGCAAATGAAGATCGACCCCGGCGAATTCCGCGTCCGTCCCGACGAAAAGGTCAGGCTCAAGAAATGGCCGACGCGCGTGAAGCGCTATTACGCGTCGGCGGACCAGTACCAGAAACGCCTCGCCGAGCACGTCGGGCAGATGAGCTTGCTGCAAAACCTGCTGTACGCATCCAATCGCTACGCCCTCCTCCTCATTTTCCAGGCCATGGACGCGGCCGGCAAGGACGGCGTCATCAAGCACGTGATGTCCGGCATCAATCCCCAGGGCTGCCAGGTGTTCAGCTTCAAGCATCCGAGCGCCGAGGAACTGCAGCACGATTTCCTCTGGCGCACCACGCGTTTCCTGCCCGAGCGCGGGCGGATCGGCATCTTCAACCGCTCCTATTACGAGGAAGTGCTGATCGTGCGCGTGCATCCGGAGATCCTGCGCGGCGAAAACCTGCCCGAAGGTGACCCGGACTCGATCTGGAAGCACCGGTTCAACTCGATCGCCGGGCTGGAGGAGCACCTGCACCGCAACGGAACGCGCATCCTCAAGTTCTTCCTGCATCTATCGAAGGAAGAACAGCGCAAGCGCTTCCTCGCGCGCATCGACGAGCCGCACAAGAACTGGAAATTCAACCTCGCCGACATCGAGGAAAGAAAATACTGGAAGCAATACATGAAGGCTTACGAGGCCTGTCTCGCCGCGACCAGCACCCGGCACGCGCCCTGGTACGTCGTCCCCGCCGACGACAAGCCCAACGCCCGGCTGATCGTCTCGCGCATCATCCTGGACGCGCTCGAGGCGCTCGACATGTCCTACCCTGAGCCCGATGCGGCGCGGCGGCGCGAACTGAAAGCGCTGCGCGGGCGGCTCGCGAAATGATCCGGGACGTGAAAAGGCCAGCCGAAACGGGCTGGCCTTCGATCGGATGAGTGCCGAATTTCCGCGGCTGCGAGCCGCGGACCCGGCGATTCCTAGCGAATACGAACGTCGAGCGGAAAGAACAAGCTGAAGCCCGGCGACGGCCGCGGCGGATAGTAGACCGGCGCCGGCGCGTACACCGGTGCCGCGTAACGATACGGGTGCCGATACGCGGGATGATATACGGGCCCGCGCCCGCGAAAGTCTCCGCGATGATCACCGTTGCGAAAGCCGTTGTCGCGATGCCCGTTGCGATCGTCGCCGAACGCCGGCACGGACAGAGCGCCCATCACCGAAACAAGCGTGAGTGCCAATGCGGTCCTGCCGAGGGCCGGCCGGAAATTTCTTGCCTGCTTTGTCGAAGTTTTCATGGTGACCTTCCATTCATTGTGATTCCATTCCTGAAATGCCCGGAGCTATTCCTCCAGGGTTTCATGTTCTGACATGGTGAGTCTTGCGCTTACTTGCCCTTCATCCTCTTTTTGTCGCCGTGGCGAAACATGTCATCGGCTGTTTTCTTCTGATCGTCCGACATGGCAGCGTAGAGAACGGCGAAGACCGGCGTGAGTTTCTTGATCCCGTCGGCATGGGCATCGGTGATCTCGCCATAGGATTTGAGATCGTCGACCGCGGTCATGGTCTTGGCCTGGTCCATCCTCGCCTTCGTGAGCGTTTCCATATCTCTAGCGTTGTCGCGCATCACCTGGGCGACTTTGCCCCATTGGTCTTCCTGCGCGTTGGTGATCTTGAGCCTGGAATGCATTTTTTCGATGCGTCCGTCGACGCGGTCCACTCCGGTTTCCTTGGCGGCGAACACCGCGCCTGGAGCAAAAGCGAGGGTGGCGAAGAGCATCGCCGCAACGACGCGTGCGGCCGAATGGGTGAATCGATAGCTGCTTTGGTTCATGATGGATCTCCGTGTGGGTTCTAGCTCGGGCGCTCCGACGCATTCGAAGCGCATCCAGTACGAGGGCCATTATCGTCAATCGCCCGCAGGCGTTCTGTTCGCTGGAGCGCATAAAACCGGGAAAAAGGACCTATATCGCTCTGTTCGCTGGGACACTTAACACCGGGAAAATAGACTGATATCACGCGTCCTTCTCCCTCAGCACCGTGGTGATGCGCCAGCGCGCAAACTCGGCCTCGAATTCAGGCAGGGCGATAAATCCCATGCAGGGAAACGCGCCCCGCAGCGTGACGCTGCCTTGCGCAAGCTTGCGCGCGAGGAGAATGGACGCCATGCAGGGAATCTCGGGGCCGTGCTCCACGTCCGATGTGAGGTGCCATTCGATCTGCGCCCGGCTACCGTCGGGCCGCCTGCCCGTAACGCTCACCAGCATGCCGCCCAGCTCGCCGCCGAAGACGTTCATCCGCGACGCAATCCAGCCGAGCGATTTCCCCCAGCGCTCGATCGGCAGGGACATGCCCCGCCGGCGCAACAGGGCGGCAAGCCAGAGCGCGAATTGCTGCGTGCCGATTTCAAGCGCGGCGCGAAATTCCACCGTGCGCACACCGGGGTATCGCTTCGGAAAGATCTCCAGGTCCGGCACGTCGCAGGCGGCGGCCCAGCGGGCGCCCAGCGCGTAGAAACGCATGCGTCTCAGTTCCTGCCAGCCCCACGCGTCGCGCCACGCGCCGCCGTTCATCCACTTGAACGGTTTTCCAGCGTAACCGAGCATCGCCGCGGTCGTTGCCTCGCCCCGCGGCGCGCGCTGCCCCGGCGCGATCGCGATCTGGATCTCCTCGACGTGCGGAAGCCGAATGAGCAGGCTGTCGATCACCGCCGAAGAAAGGGCGGGCAGGCTGCTCGCACCCGAGATGGCGAGGCGTTGCGCGGCGCGGGCGGCCGACTGCACGCTCTGTGCGAAGCGCGCGACGAATCCACGGCCGTCGGCAAGATCGAGGTAGTGCGCGCCGGCCGCCAGGGCGGCGAGCGCGACCCGGTAGTCCTGCGACTGAAACGGCCCGGCGCTGTGGATCACCAGGTCGGGGGCAAGGCGTTTCAGCGCCGCCGGGAAATCGCGAGCCGAGTGATCCAGGCGCGCGTGCTGCACCTCCGGATGGGCGATGGCGCGCTGCGCTGCTTCCGGATGGCGGCCCGCGGCGACGACCTCCATCCCCGGCGACCCGGCGAGACCGCGGCAGATGCGAGCGCCGAAGTTGCCGTAGCCGCCGATCACGACGACCCGCATGGGTTTTACCGGTTAAGAGCTGAAGGCGATTCTAACTCGCGCCGAACTAGCTGCCTCTCTCCAGCAAGCCGTTGCGGCTCCCCGTCTCGCGCAGGCGCGCGCATTGCGCTGCGGACAGCGACGCGTTCCGCGCCGAGGTTTCTTCGCGCATGAGATTTCCCTCCTGGTCGCTGTGCTCGCCGCTGTCCATCAGCACGTGCGCGAGCTCGTGCGCGAGGGCGATGCCCGGATCGCGCGTCGCCTCGGTCATCCAGACCGTATCGGCGAGCTCGGGACGCGACCGGCTGTTGCCGCGGCCGATCGCCTCGGCGTCGAACGCGGGACGGCTCTTCGTGTCGCGCACCAGGTACACCGCCGGCCGCGCCAGCGGAAACGCCCGCGCGAGCTCGCGCGCCGTCGGCGTGGAAAAATCCAAGGAGTCAGGCGCGGCAAGATCGAGCAGCTCCGCGCGATCCACGGCAACCCCGCACTGACTCAGGATCCCCGCCGCCTCGCGCAATGCGACCAACGCTCTCTCGCGCGTCCAGCCGCTGCCTTCGATCCTGACCAGGGTGAGATGCAAGCGGTGTGTCGCGGCCGCGGGCGCGCCGAGTTCCGCACCCGCGAGACTGTGACGTCCGATGACGGTGATGTCCCCCGCAAGTGCGACGCCCGACACGAAGAGCGCCGGTGCGCACGCGAAGAAGAAAGAAGTGAGACGGATAGAAGCCCCTCAGCCGGGAATCCGGAAGAGCCAGCGTGCTCCTACCGGGTATTCGCTACCCTTTTGACACGGGAACCCGGGCCCGATCAGCGCCAGCCTCTGTACCCGCCCCGGCCACCATAGAGTCCAATCCCCAGTGAGGGACCATAGTACGGACCGTAATAGGCAGGCGCCGGCGTGTAGTACCCGCCACCTCCGTAGTACCCGCCACCTCCGTAGCCGGGACCGACCGGTACCGCGATGCATCCACCCAACAATCCCACTGCCGACAATACAAATACCGCTTTGATCGATTTCATGGTGTTTCCTCCAATGGCACGATTGTAGGAGCCTGCGGCGGTCAAAGCCTCAAACATTGGGTAACAGTGTGCTACGGGGGATACACGTCTTTTCGGCGCATCTTTGGCCGGTTTGCTGTAGATTGCGCCCTCGCGTACAGACAAGCCGGTGGAAAGAGTCCACCGTCGCCGCCATGACACCCCGAAGGAGCGCAGAAGTCCGCACATGAAAATCCCGGAGAGAATCGAACCGCTGGTCGAGGCCGGTCTCGTCGATGCCGTGCTGCGTCAGCTCATGAGCGGCAAGGAGGCCATGATCTTCGTGGTCCGCTGCGGAGAAGACATCCGCTGCGCCAAGGTCTACAAGGAAGCCAACCTGCGCAGCTTCCGCCAGAGCGTCGACTACACCGAAGGCCGCAAGGTGAAGAACAGCCGCCGCGCCCGTGCCATGGAAAAAGGCAGCCGCTACGGACGCAAGGCGAAGGAAGAAGCATGGCAAAGCACCGAGGTGGACGCCTTGTACCGCCTCGCCGCCGCCGGCGTGCGCGTCCCGGAGCCCTACAACTTCATCGACGGCGTGCTGCTGATGGAACTGGTGACCGACAGCGAGGGCAATCCCGCCCCGAGGTTGAACGACGTGGTGCTCACGGAAGAACAGGCCCGTGAATACCACGGCGCGCTGATCCGGGAAGTCGTTCGCATGCTCTGTACCGGAATCGTCCACGGCGATCTGTCCGAATACAACGTGCTGCTCGGCAGCCGGGATTCGGTCACCGCGCCCGTCATCATCGACCTGCCCCAGGCGGTGGATGCCGCGGGCAACGCCCACGCGAGCGGCATGCTCGAGCGCGACGTCGGCAACCTGACCCGTTACTTCGGCCGCTTTGCTCCCGAGCTTCTGCACACCCAGTACGCCAAGGAAATCTGGTCGATTTACAAGAGCGGCAAGCTCACCCCTGAGACCGAACTGACCGGGCATTTCGAGCGCCTCGAAAAACCGGTCGACGTGGGCAGCGTCATGCGGGAAGTGGACGACGCGCTCAAGGAAGAGGCGAAGCGGCAGCTGTACAGGGAGGAAATAGGGCAGAAGTAACAAGGGAGCCCGGCGGCGCGAGGGCCCAATTCCAGCGGCCCGCGCGGAACGGCTCCGGGTGAGGCTACACTTTCTCCATGCCCGTATCGCCGCGCCGCATCGCCCACGTGGACATGGACGCCTTCTATGCGTCGGTCGAGTTGCTGCGCTACCCGGAGCTGCGCGGCAAGCCGCTGGTGATCGGCGGACGGCGGCGCGACGACGCCGGCGGCGCCGCCTTCCCCACCCTGCGCCACTACTCCGGCCGCGGCGTGATCACCACCGCCACCTATGAAGCGCGCGCCTTCGGCGTCCACTCGGGCATGGGCCTCATGAAGGCGGCGAAGCTCGCGCCCGATGCGCTCTTGCTCCCCGCCGACTTCGACGAGTACCGGCGCTATTCGCGCCTGTTCAAGGACGCTGTGCGCGCGGTGGCGCCGGGAATCGAAGACCGCGGCATCGACGAGATTTACGTCGATCTCACCGAATTCGCCTCGCCCCATGGCGGCGCGGGCGACGAGGCGTCCTGGGTTCGCGCGCGCGAGTTGGCGGCGGCGATCCAGCGCGCGGTGCGCGAAGCGACGGGCCTGTCGTGCTCCGTCGGCATCGCGCCGAACAAGCTGCTCGCGAAGATCGCCTCCGAGTTCGACAAGCCGGGCGGGCTGACCGTGATGCGCGAAGCCGACATCCCCGCGCGCCTCTGGCCGCTGGCGGTGCGCAAGATCAACGGCATCGGCCCCAAGGCGGGCGCGCGCCTGGAGTCCTTCGGCATCCGCACCGTCGGCGAGCTCGCGAAAGTCCAGGCGCTCGCGCTCATCGAGCGCTTCGGCGAAAAGCACGGCGCGTGGATGCACGAGGCGGCGAACGGGCGCGACGAGCGGCCGGTGGTCACTCACAGCGAGCCGAAATCGATCAGCCGCGAGACCACCTTCGAGGACGACCTGCACCCGGTGCGCGACCGCGAGCAGCTCTCGCGCATCTTCACCGACCTGTGCGTGCGGCTCGCAGGCGATCTCGAGAGAAAAGGCTACGCCGGCAGAACCATCGGCTTGAAGCTGCGCTACGACAACTTCAAGACCGTCACACGCGACAACACGCTGGACGAACCGACACGCGACGCCCGCGTCATCCGCCGCGCCGCGGGCCAATGCCTGAAGCGCGTGCCGCTCGAGCGGCGCATCCGCCTCCTGGGCGTACGCGTGGGAACCCTCGTCAAATCATCCGCCGACGAAACGCCGATGATGTAAAGTTCGCACCTCACCGAATCACGACCCACAGGAGAACTGTCATGCATTTGAAACAATCCATCTTCGCCGCAATCGCGGGCAGCATTTTCTTTTTCACCGGAGCGCAGGCTGCGGCTCCGATGATGAAAGGCCAGGCGCCGGGGTATTTCCAGACGATGCTGGGCGACTTCGAAGTCACGGCCCTGTCCGACGGAACCGTCGAGTTGCCGGTGAGCAAGCTCCTCACCCACGTCACTCCGGCCAAGATAAAGGCAGGCCTTGCGCGCTCCTACCTCAAGGATCCTCTCGAGACCTCCGTCAACGGCTTTCTCGTCAACACCGGGACCAAGCTCGTTCTCATCGACACGGGCGCGGCGAACCTCTTCGGCCCCACGCTCGGCAACCTCGCCGCCAACCTGAAGGCGGCCGGCTACCAGCCCGAGCAGGTGGACGAGATCTACATCACCCACATGCACCCGGACCACGTCGGCGGCCTGATGGCCGGCGAGAAGCCGGTCTTTCCCAACGCCGTGGTGCGCGCCGACAAGCGCGATGCCGACTTCTGGCTGAGCCAGGCGAACCTCGACAAGGCGCCGCAGGAAAACAAGGGATTCTTCCAGGGCGCGATGGCCTCGCTCAACCCCTACGTCGCCGCGGGCAAGTTCAAGCCCTTCGACGGCAACACCGAGCTCGTGCCCGGCGTGAAGGCGATGGCGAGCTACGGGCATACTCGCGGCCACACGACCTACATCGTCGAAAGCAAGGGTCAGAAGCTGGTGCTGATCGGCGACCTCGTGCACGTCGCGTCGGTGCAGTTTCCCGATCCCTCGGTGACCATCGGCTTCGACACCGACACCAAGGCCGCGGCGGTGCAGCGCAAGAAAGCCTTCGCCGACGCCGCGAAAAATGGCTACTGGGTCGGCGCCGCGCACATCGCCTTCCCCGGCATCGGCCACATCCGGTCCGCGGGCAAAGGCTACAGCTGGATACCGGCGAACTATACGGTGGTGCGCTGAGCCGACGTTCGAAATCGGTTCGACACGATCTCGCGGCCGCTACCAGAGCGGCCGCGAGGCTTCAGCGGAACTCCGCGAGCTCCGGGTCGTCGATCTTCTGCGCGGGCAAGCCGGTGATCGCCGGGAGCTGCGAGAGTCGCGGCATTCCCGTTCTCACCCTTACCCTGCCGACAGAGTCCTTCCACACGAGCCCCGGCGTCCCGGAGACACCGAATCGGTCCATCAGCTGGAAGTTCGCCTCGAGCCGAGCCTCGAGCGCCTTCGGCGCCTTCACCGGCGCGATCCCGCCGTCGTAGGACTGCCTGCGGTAGCCCGTCTCGTTTTCGCGCATCGCGACCACTCTGTCTTGCGCCTGCATGATCGCCGCCGCCCGGCCTGCGGAAGTGTCCTTCTGATACGCGACCGGAACCCAGCGCACCTGCAGCCCGGCTTTTTCGTAGGCCTGCAGCGCCTTCCAGGTGAGATGGCAGTACCAGCAGTTCGCGTCGAAGAACACGTGAAGCACGTGCTTCGGCGAGCTCGAGCCTTCGGCGACGGCGTCGGTCTTTTCGAGAGTGGAGAAGAGCGCGGGGAGATCCCCCGCGGCGGGTTCCTTCGCGTCGGCGCACGCGGCAGCGAACGCAACGGCGGCGATCGCCAGGAGGAAGAGGCGGTTGACGCAGGAGCGCACGCGCTACTCCACCTTCGCGCCCGAAGCCTTCACCACCCGCGCCCACTTGGCGTACTCGGACTCGATATAGCGCGCGAATTCCTCCGGCGTGTTGGCGACGATGTCGATGGTCGCCGCGTCGAGAGTCTTCTTCACGTCGGGCTGCTGCAGCACGCGCACGATGTCGTCGTGCAGCTTCTTCACCACCTCGGGCGGCGTGCCGTGCGGCGCGAGCACGCCGTACATATTGTCCACCTGGAAGCCCGGGTAGCCGGATTCAGCCACGGTCGGCACGTCCGGCAGCACCGCGAGCCGCTGCGGACTCGTCACCGCGATCGCCACGAGCTTGCCCGCCTTGATCTGCGGCACCGTGGAAGGCACCGCCATGAAGCCGAGCTTCACCTGGCCGGAGAGCACCGAGGCCATCGCGGGCGCGGCGCCGGCGAAGGGAATCGCCTGCATATCGACCTTGGCGAGCGTCTTGAAGAGCTCGCCGGAGAGATGTCCCGCGAGTCCGATGCCGGGCGTGGCGAAATCGACCTTGGAGGTGCGCGCGAGCTGCTCGATATCGCGCATGGTGTTCACCCCCACGAGGCTGGGATGGCGCACGACTACGGTGGCCGAATTGCCGGCCACGGTTACCGGCGCGAAATCCTTGACCGGATCGAAGCCCGTGTCCTTGTAGAGGCTCGGATTGGACATCAGGCCGGAAGTCGTCAACAGGATCGTGTAGCCGTCCGGCGCCGAACGGGCGACGGCCGCGGTGCCGATGTTGCCGCCCGCCCCGCCGCGGTTCTCGATCACCAGGGGCTGCCCCCAGGTCTCGGTGAGCTTCACGGAGAGGAGGCGCGCGACGAGATCGGCGGGCCCGCCCGCGGGGAAGGGAACGATCATGCGCACCGGCTTGGTCGGGTACGCCTGCCCCTTCGATAAACTCAGGGCAGGCTCTGAGCCGGTCGAATGGGGCTGGGCGAGCGCGGGCGGGACCGTGCAACAAAGAAAAACTGCAGCGAGCGCGCTGGCCCCGCGTGTCGAAATGCTCATCCCTTCTCCTCGTGTGGGTATCCTGTTGCTGCGATGCTACCAAAACAAAAACGCCCGGGAGTCGGCGACTTTGGCGTAGAATACGGCTCCTCTTTTCGGAGGTTCCGCCTTGCAGGAAATCCTGAAATACCTGAAAGACCGCGGTGAACGGCTCGACTCGGAGATCGCAACAGACACGGGAATCTCGCTTGAAAAAGTGCGGCTCCACGTATCCACGCTGTCGGCCCGGGGCGAGGTCATCATGTGCCAGTCGATCCGATTCAACAACGGCAAGAGGAGCGAGGGTTTGCTCTGCCGGATCGCGGGCTATATTCCGCCTGCCGCTCCCGGCAGGAAATCCAAAGCGCAGTTGAAGGCCCAGGCCTCCTAGTAGGAGAAGAGTCTCGGGACCGACCGGCCGGCGCTCGTCATCGCCGGCCGTCGTACCAGGTGAAGCAATCCCGCCGGTTGCGCAAGCTGCGCCCGCGCGACACTACGGTCTTCACCATGAACCGCAAAAACTCGCGCCAGCCGTAGAGGCGCAGCTTGCGGTCGCTCGTCCGCAAGGGATGGCGGTGAAGGATCGCGATGGTTCGCCCTTCGCGCCGGGCCATGCGCTTCAGGCGCCGGAACAGATCGAGCTCCTCGCTCGCGTACAGCTCCTCGCTGAAGCCCCCGGCCTCGCGGAACGCCGCCGCCTCGCAAAAGATGAACGAGCCCGCCGCCCACTTGTTGATCCTGCTGAGGGCGTTCCAGATTCCGATCGCCAGCGCGACCCCGCGAGGCGGGTCGTCATAGGCGATGGTGCTTCCGCCGGCCAGACAGCCCGCGCGGATGGCGTCCGCCGCTTCCAGAAAAAGCTCCGGCGTGGGATAGGAATCGGCATCCACGAAAACGATCCAGTCCCCGCCGGCGCGAGCGGCGCCGGTGTTGCGCGCGCGGCTGATCTGGTTCACCGGCTCGAATACGACCTGCGCTCCCGCGCTCTTCGCGATCTCCGCCGTGCGGTCGGTGGAATTGTTGTCGCACACGATCAGCTCGGACGCCCAGCCGAGCCGGTCGAATCCCTCCATCGCCGCGCAGATGCTGGAGAGCGCGCCGGACAGCAGCCGCTCTTCGTTGAACGCGGGGACGACAACGGAGATTTTCATTTCGTGCGTACCACCTTGCGGGCATCATATTCCATGGCCGGTGTTCCGCCGCGCGGCAAACCCCTCTACAATCGCGGGGAGTTTTCTTCACCGGCTTGAAGCTCATGCCCGATACCCGCGACGCAAGCCACCCCGTCTCCGCGGCGGTCCCCGGCGCACCGCGCTCGATCGCCTCAAGGCGCGCGGACAAGGCGCTGCCGCGCACCCTCGCGCGCATCCTCGCGCTCGACGATTTCGAGGCCCCGGCGCGCCGCTACCTGCCAAGGCCGATGTTCGGCTACGTGTCGGGCGGCGCGGAGACCAATGCGTCGCTGCGCGCGAACCGCGCCGTATTCGACGAGATCGAGTTCAGCCCGCGCGTGCTGGTGGACGTCTCCACGCGCACGGCCAGGACCACGCTCTTCGGCCGCGGCTACGACGCGCCCTTCGGCTTCGCCCCGATGGGCGGCACTTCCATGGCCGCGTATCAGGGCGATATCGTGCTCGCGCGCGCAGCGGCGGCGGCCAACATCCCGATGATCATGAGCGGCGCGTCGCTCGCGCGCCTGGAAGACGTACGCGCGGCCGGCGGCACCGCCTGGTTCCAGGCCTACCTGCCGGGCGAGACCAGGCCGATCGAACGCCTGATCGAGCGCGTCGCGCGTGGAGGCTTCGACACGCTCGTCCTCACCGCCGACGTCCCGGTAAGCGCGAACCGCGAGAACAACGTGAGGAGCGGCTTCAGCCGGCCGCTGCGGCCAACGGCTCGCCTCGCGTGGGACTGCGCGCTCCACCCGCGCTGGCTTTTCGGAATGTTCCTGCGCACGCTCCTCGTGCACGGCGTGCCGCACTTCGAGAACATGGGCGCGCGCATCCCGCTCATCACCAAGCTCGACCGCGGGGACGGCCAGCGCGACCGGCTCGCATGGACGCACCTCGAGCTGATGCGCAGGCTGTGGAAGGGGCGCCTGGTTCTAAAAGGCGTGCTCGATCCGGAGGACGCGCGCATCGCCCGCGAGAGCGGCGTCGACGGCGTCATCGTATCCAACCACGGCGGCAGGCAGCTCGACGGCGCCGCGGCGCCCTTGCGCGCGCTTCCCGCAGTGGTCGCGCAGGCGGGCGGCATGACGGTGATGATGGACGGCGGCATCCGCCGCGGCACCGATGTCCTGAAGGCGCTCGCCCTGGGCGCGCAGTTCGTCTTCGTCGGCCGGCCCTTCCTCTACGCGGCGGCCATCGGCGGCGAGGCCGGCGTGCGCCACGGGATCGGGCTCCTGCGCGATGAGATCGAACGCGACATGGCGCTGCTGGGGATCAGCAAGCTGGCGGAGATGACGCGGGAGCGGATCCGGACGCGATACACTTCACCCGCATGAACGCTTAAAGGGAGGCAACAATGAAAACATTCTCGAAACTCACCCAGGGGGTCATCGCCATGTCGGCACTGGCAAGCGCCTCGGCTCTGGCGGGAACCTTCGTCTACGTCTCGAACGCCGACGACGGCGAGATCGGCGCCTATGGCATGCAGGCCGACGGGGCGCTCGCGCCGCTGGCGCGCGCTCAGGCGGCGAAAGTGGTGATGCCGATGGCGGTGAGCCCGAACCGGCGCCTGCTCTACGCGGTCTCGCGCTCCAAGCCCTTTACGGTGCACGTCTATTCGATCGACTCGGGCTCGGGCGCCTTGAAGCCTCTGTCCAGCGCGCCCTTGGCCGAGAGCTTCCCGTACATCTCGCTCGACCGCAACGGGCGTTTCCTCTTCGGCGCGTCCTATGGCGCCGGCCTTGTCAGTGTCAACGCGGTCGGCGGCGACGGGCGCGTCCTGGCGGAGCCGCAGGTGATCACTGTCGGCCGCAACGCCCACTCGATCCTCGTGGACGCCTCGAACCGCTACGTCTACGTCCCGAACCTCGGCACCGACCAGATCTTCCAGTTTGTATTCGACGAGAAGACCGGACGCCTGACCTCGAACACGCCCGCGGTGGTGCAGATGAAATCGGGGACCGGCCCGCGCCACTTCATCTTTTCTCCGGACAACAAGTTCGTATACCTTCTCTCCGAGCTCGTGGGCACGGTGACGACGCTCTCCCTGGATGGCAAGACCGGATTGCTGACTGAAGTAAGCTCGGCCTCCGCGGTGCCGCCCGACGCGAAACTCGTGCCCGGCGCGCCGCGCGGCGCGATCGGCCCCGCCGGATCCAACACTCCGCCGCCGCGCAATACCGAAAACGACATCTGGGCCGCGGATCTGCACCTCGCCCCGGGCGGAAAGTTTCTGTACGCCTCGGAGCGCACGACGAGCACCCTTGCCGCGTTCAGCGTCGATGCGGCGAGCGGAAAACTCAGCTACCTCTCGAGCACGCCGACCGAGAAGCAGCCGCGCGGATTCGCGATCGATCCCAAGGGAAAATACCTCGTCGCCTCCGGAGAAAAATCGGAGACGATTTCGGTCTATGCGATCGATCAGTCGAGCGGCGCGCTCAAGCTGTTGAAGCAGTATCCGACCGGCAAGGGCTCGAACTGGGTGGAGATCGTCAGCTTCGATTGATGAGCCAGCTGCTACTTGAACGGCCGGAGTGAAAGCCCCGGCCGTTTTTTTCCGTCCCGCTACGGGTTGAGCAGCGGAATGCTCTTGTAGTCCGGCCCCTTCGGTATCGATTGCAGGTAAGCGTAAATGTCGGCGAGGTCCCCGTCCGACAGGATCGCCTTCTGATAGGGAGGCATGCCGCCGTTGGTGAAACGCACGAAGGCCGAGAGCGCCTCGGGCGGGATCGGATTCGGCGCGAGCTTCGGGCCGGTCACGCCGCCCTGCCCTGCGAATCCGTGACACTGCCAGCAACCGTGATCCACGAAGGCGACCTTGCCCTTTTCGGCCGACCCGGCCGCCACGGCAAGCGGAGCGACGAGGACGGCGGCGAGCACCGCGAATATACGCAAACGAACAAAACTCATAAGCCAGTCTCCTCTCTTGGAAGCTCGATCAAGTCGGGTGTCGTCATTCCCGCGAATGCGGGAATCCAGGAAGTTCGAGCAGTCGCTGGATCCCCGCTTCCGCGGGGATGACCGTATTCAGCGTTTCCTCAACGCGGTTGCGTCCAGACGTTGAGCAGGGCCGGCTGGCCCGACTGCACCACCTTCACGGCCTCGCGCAGCGCGGGCCCGAGCTGCGCCGGATCCTTGATCGGACCTTTCCCCCACCAGCCCATCGATTCGGCGAGCTTGTGGTATTCGACGTCCGGGTTCTGGATGCTGGTGCCGACCGGGCCCATGTCGCCGCCGTGGTTGGCGACGCGATTGCGGAAATTCGACAGGCGCTGCACGTGCATCACCTCCTGGTGATAGCCGCGGTTGTTGTGCATCACCGCGAGCAGCGGAATCTTGTGCTTGGCCGCGGTCCACAGCACGCCGGGCGCGTACATCAGGTCGCCGTCGGACTGGATGCTGACCGAGAAGCGGCCCAGGTCGCGGTTGGCGAGCGCCGCGCCCACCGATCCCGGCGCGCCGTAGCCCACGCCGTAGCCGCCCGAGCGGCCGAGCCAGTGGTGGTACTTCTCCATCGGCCAGAGCCGGTTCGGCCAGTTGCTGACGTTGCCTTCGGAAGCCACCAGCGACCAGTCGAGAGTCTTGATCGCTCCATACAACTCCATGCACAGGCGCGCCGTGCTGATCGGGCTCGCGTCCCAGGCGACCGCCGCCGCCGCGCGCGTGCGCTCGTGGCCCTCGGCGGAGGCTTTCCTCGCGGCCTCGCCGCGCTTTTCGATCGCCGATTTGCGATCGTTGGGGATCGCCTGCTTCACCGCTTCGATCAGCGCGGGGAGCGTCGCCTCCGCGTCGCCCGCCATCGGCACGTCGATGACCTGGAAGCGCTGGAAGTCCTGGTAGTTCGCCTTGGTGTTGAGCTCGACCGAGCTGATGCTGATGAGCTTGGTGTCGCGCTTGATGCGCGTCCCGTTCGTCCCGATGCCGCCGTTCTCGCCGTTGTCCGTATACGAATTCACCGTCGCCCAGAAGTCCGAGAGCTCCATGCCGATGATGACGTCGGCGTTGTTCACGGCCGTCGGCGGCGCCGAGAGGTAATGCGTCCTCGGGAAGTTCATCCGGCCGCCCTGGTCGATCACCCGCGCCTGCAGGAGCTCGGCGAGCTGCACCAGCAGCGCCATGCCGTTCGCCGTGCGCGCCGCGCGATCGACGACGATCACCGGGTTCTGCGCGCCCGCCAGCAGCCGCGCCGCTTCCTTCACCGCGCCCGTGTCGCCCTGCGGCGGCGCGGTCGGCACGTAGCGCGGGACGTACGGTTTCTCCTCGCCCTGCTCCTTCATCGGCTCCTGCTGCAGGCCGGCGTCGAGCGAGATCATTACCGGACCGTAGGGCGGCGTCATCGAGATCTTGTACGCGCGCACGAAGGACTGCGCGAAGTGCTGCAAGGACACCGGCGTGTCGTCCCACTTGGTGAAGTCGCGCACCAGCGCGTTGATGTCCTGCGCGGAGTGAAAGGTCGGCACGCCCGGCGGCCGGTGCGCGGCGTCCAGCTCGTTGCCGCCGACGATGATCACCGGCACGCGGTCGCACCAGGCGTTGTAGATACCCATGGTGGCGTGCTGCAGGCCGACCGTGCCGTGGCACAGCGTCATCAGCGGCTTGCCGGCGACCTTGAAGTAGCCGTGCGCCATGCCGACCGCGGACTCCTCGTGCATGCAGGTGAGGAACTCCGGCATCTTGTTGCCGCCGTAGTTGATCAGCGACTCGTGGATGGCGCGATAGCTGGAGGCGCAGTTCGCCGGCAGGTATTTGATGTCGAGCGACTTGATGACGTCGACCATGAAGTCGGAGCCGGGGATGCCTTTGACGCGCGCGAGCTCCCGCGGCGTTCCGGTCTCGGCCTCGGCGGCCTTCGCCGAGGGCGGCAGCGCCGACGGAGCGCGCGGCGCGTTTTGCGCCACGACATCGGCAGAGCGCACGGGCGTCATTGCTGTCGCGGCGCCTGCAGCGACGAACCCGGTTAGAAATTTGCGGCGGCCGGCTTTCGGCTCGGTATCCTTGCGTGCCATCGTCTTCTCCTCTTCCTGGGCAAGCTCCCGGCGGGGATTCTAATCCAGGCCGGACAGCTTGCCCTGCCCGTGTTTAAGGTCGCTACAGCTTGACGCCCTCGTCCGCGACGACGCGCTGCACCGCCGGGCGCTTGGCCATGCGGTCCTTGAGCGCGCTGTAGTTCTTCAGTTCCGCCACCGGCAGCTCGCGCTTCACGCCCCAGGTGTAGAACACGAAGGCATAGGGGTCGAGCACCGAATACTTGTCGGACAGCCACTCGCGCCCCGCGTACATCGCGTCGATCTGCTTGAGATATTCGTGGAAGCTCTTCTTGCCCATCGCCTGCAAACCGGGGAAGGCCGCCTTGTCTTCGGTGTAGCGCTCGGGCCGGCCGATGTGGCCGTGCGCGGGATGCACGCTCGAGGCAAAAAAACCGATGACCGAAAGCGCCTGCGCCTCCTTCAAGGTGTCGGTCGGCCACAGGCCGAAGCGCTTACCGAGGAAAGGCAGGATGGCCGTGTTCTCGGTGAGCGGCGAGCCTTCGTCCAGCTTGAGCGCCGGCACGCGGCCGAGCGGATGGATCTTCATGTACTCCGGAGTACGTTGCTCGCCCTTCGCGAGATCCATGCGCTTGGCCTGGTACTTCTCGCCGCTCTCCTCGAGCACGATGTGGGAGGCCATGGAACAGGCGCCGGGGGCGTAGAAAAGCGTCAACATGCAGATGCTCCTTGTGGTGATGGGTCGCTTCGGACTTGAAGTCCGTGGATTCTAATCCAGGCCTGTTATGCTTGCGTTTCCATGACCCGCCGCAACCTCATCCTCGTCTGGCTGATCAACGCGCTTGCGCTGCTCGCCCTGCCTTACGTCGTGCCCTCGGTGCAGGTCGACAGCTTCACCACCGCGCTCGTCGCAGCGCTCCTGCTGGGGTTCGTGAATACGCTGATCCGGCCGCTCGTCGTGCTGCTCACCCTGCCCGCTACCGTCCTCACGCTCGGCCTCTTCATTTTCGTGATCAACGGGCTGATGTTCTGGTTCGTCGCGTCCTTCGTGCACGGATTCACCGTCGCCGGATTCTGGTCCGCGGTGCTGGGCGCGATCGTCTACGGGCTGATCGCCTGGGCGGCGAGCAGCCTGTTGTTCGGCCCCCCGCGCGTCGTCATCGTGCGGCACGACGGGAACCGCTAGCGGAAGCACCATTGCCGCGCACGACCGATGCGAAGTATGCAATATGACCGCCCCGCGGCGTCATTTCCCCTTTCCCCTCTCGAGCCGCAGGCATAATCCCGGCTAGGCTGGGTCCGGCGGGGCGCGAAGCGCACGCCGCAAAAAAACGGCCCACTCCGGGAGGAGAAAATTTTGGTCAGGACGAAGCCCGGCAATTCCAGGAGCGCTTCCCTCTACGACCCGGCAGTCGCGCTGGATTTCTTCCAGTCCGCGGGCAAGCCGCGGACCTTCGCCAAGGGCGCGACCATTTTCTCCGCAAGCCGCAAAGGGAAGCCCTCGCCGCGCAATACGATCTGCCTTCTCCTGAAGGGCGAAGTCGGCATTGTCGCGAAAGACGAGCTCATCGACACCATCCGGGCCGGCGAGATTTTCGGCGAGAGGGCCTCGATGGGCCAGAGGCCGCGCAGCGCGTCGGCGGTGGCGAACAGCGATTGCCGGGTGATCGGCCTGGGCGACCGGCAGTTTCGCGCCGCGCTCGGCAGGAACCCGGGGTTCGCGCTCATGCTGATGAGCATCATGGCAAACCGTCTGCGCGATGCGATCGCCGGCGGCGCCGTTTCGCCGCACGCCGGCTGGAGACGAGCCGCCGCGCTGGACAAGCAGCTGCTCGCCGATCTCGCGCAGGTGCTCGGCCCCGCGGCGCGTTTCCGCTACCCGGCCGGAAGGATCGTCATCCGGGAAGGGCAGGTGGGCGTGGGCCTGTTTGTGGTGCTCAAAGGCCGCGTGGCGATCAGCATCGGCGATTCCCTCGTCGAAAAAGCCGGGCCGGGCGGCGTATTCGGCGAAATGTCGCTCATCGATCGCACACCGCGGCTCGCTACTGCCGTCGCCGAAACCAACTGCGCGCTGCTCGCGATGAGCCGCCACATGTTCCTGCACCTGGTGAAAAAGAGCCCGAAATTCGGCGCCGCGCTGCTCAGGGCGGTGGGCGAGCGCGCGGCATTCATGGCTTCGCGCCGCGCGGAACGGGGTTCTACTTCCGACGCGCCCCCGTCCGCAAAACAGCGCTCCGCCTGACGGGCCGCTCCCGCGACCTCGTCATCGCGTCAGGAACTACGCGAGTCCTTCACCCGACCCCGCCGGCCGTCCCGAACTCCGCCAGCAGGCGCGAGAGCTGGACGTGCGCGACCAGCGCATCGGGCACGGCTTCGATGATTTCCCGGTAGGGATCGGTGAACCCGCTGTTGCCCTCGAAGCGCACCAGCGTGCGCAGCTTCTCGATCACCCCGCGAAGCTCCGCACCCGCGTCCGCATCCTCGCCGTCCGTCTTGTCCGCCTCGGACAACTCGTCCAGCCGCGCGATCAGCGCCGACAGCACGCGCAGCCATTCGAAGGACGCATCCTGGAGCACCAGATCCAGCAACTCGCCCCGGGATTCCACGCGGCCGTTCTCGCGCTCGTAGCGGATGCGCTGGGCGTCCAGCAGGGTCTTATGGAGCTGCAGCAGCGCGTGACGCAGCTTGTCGAAGTTGTCGGTCGTGGTCATGGCCTTCCTTTCGGAACAGACCAGATGGGGGCGAAACCCGGAATTTCCACTTTCGGGTTCGCCGCCGGCAGCTACAGCACGCCCGAAGCCCCGCCGTCGAGGTTGATGCTGGTGCCGGTGACGTAGCTCGCCGCCTCGGAGGCGAGGAAAGCGATCACATTGGCGACTTCCTCGGCGCGGCCGACGCGGCCGAGCGGGATGTCCTTGGCCATGTCCGCATAAATTTTTTCGACCGGAACGCCGGCCTTCTCGGCCTTTTTTTCGTGCTGCCCGGCGCGCACCAGGCCCAGGGACACGGTGTTCACCAGGATGTTGTGCGGCGCGTACTCCTTGGACAAGGCCTTGGTGAGCGCGAGCCCCGCGGCGCGCGTCACCGTGGTCGGCATGGACTTGGCGCGCGGCTGCTTGGCGCCGATGGTAGTGATGTTGACGATGCGGCCTCCGCCCTGTTTTTTCATGTGCGGGATCGCCAGGCGCGAAAGGCGGATCGCGGCGAAGAGCTTGAGATCGAAGTCCGTCTGCCAGAGCTCGTCGGTCACCGATTCGAATTCGCCCGTGGACGAAGTGCCGGCGTTGTTGACGAGGATGTCGATCCGTCCGAAGGCCTTCAAGGCCTCGGCCACCAGGCGCTCGCAATCCTCCGCCCGGCCGACATCCGCCTGCACCGCGGCCACCTTGCCGCCTGAGGCGCGGATCTCGGCCGCCACGCTGTCCAGCCGTTCGCGCCCGCGCGCGGCGATCACCACGCGTGCGCCCTCCTTCGCGAGCCGCATCGCCGTCGCCTTGCCGATGCCCTGCGTGCCGCCGGTGACGATCGCCACCTTGTCCTTCAGTTCGAGATCCATGGGGTTTCCCGTTCCTTCACTTCCCGCGGTACTTCGCCAGCACATGCTCCAGCGGAATCGCCTTGATCTCCCCGCGGCGATGGGCGGCGAGTCGGTCCTTGGCCTCTTTGATCCACAATTCGCGCATCGTCTTGTCGTCGACCGCGCCCAGCTTGTACAGCCCACGCGCCGTTTCGAGCAATTCCTTACGCAGTCTGCGGTTCGCCATTTCCTACCTCGTTACGCCCGGCTCTTTCGCTCGACCGCATACTCGGCGCGTGCCTGCTCCACGCGCAGCAATTCCTTGCCCATGCCCAGTCGCGCTTCCTCAAGATCGTAGTCCGCCTGGAGCCCCAGCCAGAAACCTTCCGAAGTGCCGAAGAAGACCGCGAGGCGCAGCGCCGTGTCGGCGCTCAGCGCGCGCTTGCCAAGCACGATCTCGTTGATGCGGCGGGGGGGCACACCGGTCGCGCGGGCGAGCGCGTTCTGGCTGATCCCCATGGGCCCGAGGAATTCCTCGAGCAGGACCTCGCCGGGATGGATGTTGCGCAGCCGCTTTGCCATACGCTCCTCTAGTGATAGTCCACGATATCCACATCGGCCGCACCGGCCTCGGTCCAGCGGAAGCAGACGCGCCACTGGTCGTTGATCCTGATGCTGTACTGCCCCTTGCGGTCGCCCTTCAGGGCCTCGAGCCGGTTGGCGGGCGGCACCCGCAAATCGTCGAGGCGCCGCGAGCTGTTCAGCATCCGCAGCTTCCGGCGCGCTACGTCCTGGATAGCCCCGGGAAGGCGGCTCGATCGCTCGCCGCGCCAGATTTTTTCAGCTTCCTTCGAGCGGAAGCTCAGGATCATGCGCGACTATAACGCGGTGCGTTATAGTGCGTCAAGCGGACTGGCCGTCGCGATATTAAATAGTTCGGTGCCTTACTTCGCCCGTGTGTAGAAATTCGACGCCGAGCCGCGGCCTCCGGCCACGTTCGGATTGGTGTTGACGAATTCGTCGGCAGTGAGTTTGTCGATCGTGCGCGTCTGCGATTCGCCCTGCCAGTTGGGGAAAGAAGCGGAAACGATGTGATAAGTGACCGTCTTCTTCTGCTCGTCCACCGTGTACGTGCCGAACACCGAGATACTGCGGCGCATGATGTCCGCGTACTCCTCGGGCGTCCCCGTGAGACGGTTGTTCGAAGCGATCTTCGGCAGGTCGCTCGCAACGTGAATCTGCGCGAAGCGGCCGTCGGAAGTGAAGATGAGCATGCCCTTAGGCGTCTCGCCGAAGGGGTACGACTTCTTCCCGTCGGGCGCCTTCACCTCGGCGACCACGAAATCCCAGGTGCCGACCATCTGGTTTCGGAGACTCTGCGCCGTGGCGGAGTTAATCAGCGCGAGCGAAAGAGCGGCGAGCGCGATCTGAACGTTTTTCATGATTTTCCTCCTTGGTGCGAAAGCAGTTTCGTTCCGATTGCACCGGATTGCAAGATCAACCCGCCGTTGCCGCCGCGCGTTCGCTGCGTTCCTTGCGGAAGTGAGACACCGCCAGCAACAGCGCCGCGGCCTGGAGCGCGGCGCAGAAGTAGAACGGCGCGCCGATGCGCCAGTCGCCCTGGGGCAGGTGCGACACCAGGGTGAGGATCGCCGCGCCTATGGGCGGGGCGATCACCGTCATCAGGCTGTTCAGTCCGCCCACCGCTCCCAGCATCTGGCCCTGGTTGCGCGCGTCGGCGGCGCTCGAAATGATGCTCTGGATCGCCGTCGCGACCGTGGCGCCGAGCAGGTTGACGAAAATGATCGCGAACATCATCCAGCCCTGGGTGGCGGCGCCCCACAGCACGTAGGCGAGCGTGGACGACAGCAATCCGAGCACGGCCAATTTCCGCGGGCTGACGCGCTTCAGGATGCGTCCGAGCAGGAGTCCCTGCACCACGGCCGACACGATGCCCACCGCCGCGAGCGACCAGCCGTTCTCCAGCGGCCCCCAGCCGAACTTGAAAGTCGTATACAGCACCCAGCAGGTGTAGAGCACGAACTGCGCAAGCCCGCTGCAGGCGATCACGGCCACCAGCAGCCCCGCGCCTTTCAACTGCGCGAGCCCGCGCAGCGAGCTCACCGGGTTGGCCGACTTCCAGCTGAATGCGCGCCGGCGATCCTCGGGCAGCGACTCGGGCAGCACGAAATAACCGTAAAGCAGATTGACCATCGCCAGGCTGCCGGCGACGAAAAACGGAAGCTGCAGATTGATCGCGCCCAGCAGGCCGCCCATCACCGGCCCGAGGATGAAGCCGATGCCGAACATCGCCCCCATCATGCCGAAGCGCTTCGTGCGCTCCTCGGGCGGCGTGATGTCGGCGACATAGGCATTGGCCACCGACATATTCGCCTGCAATCCGCCGCCCACCAGCCGCGCGGCCGCGAGCATCCACAGCGACGTCGCGAGACCCGTGGCGAAAAAATTCAGCGCAAAACCGCAAAACCCGATCAGCAACACCGGCCTTCGTCCGTACCGGTCCGACAGCGCCCCCAGAATCGGCGACCCAAAAAAATTCGCGATCCCGAAACTGAACGTCACCACCCCGTACCAGAACGCCTGATCCGCCTGCGAACCGGTGAAACTCCCCACCAGCGCCGGCAACACCGGAATGATCAGCCCGATCGAAATCATATCGATCAGCGCCGTCAACATGATGAAAGGCATCGCCGCCGTGCGATCGCGACGCGGGGAAAGAAATTTGAAACGCGCGGCGGGTGGGACTGGGTCGTTCACGGGGGTTTTCAGGCCAACAGCGAAGGGTGGAACCAGGATTTTAAACGAAGCGCGCCTGAAAACCGCGGTATATCACCAATTCGATGGGGCGAATCCCGGGAACAGGAGCTTAAATCTTGAGGTCACAAATTGTGACCTCAAGTTCGAGCGCTGCGTTGCCCATCATGACGAAGACTTTGCGCGCATTCTTCGGTTAAGACACTCGCTGCTTGCAATAAGCTACGGCTCGACCATAAATCGCCGCTGCCAACTTCTTGAACGATAACTCTTCGGAAGGTTCGATAAACTCACCCTTCAATCCTCCAACCTTGTTCGACATCAGAAAGGCGGTCGCATCGTACAAACCTTCTCTGAACGCCTTTTCACAGAACAGCTGGTAACGCTTCGCATACGAAGCGCTTTTGAACTCCGGAAGCACTTTGTAATGCGGCTCGTTCTCTCTAACGGGCGCCGTTGATGCTTTATCGTGTTCCAAAAGCATCAGAAATCCCAGGAACGGCTTCATTGCCGTCTTAAAGGCCTCTTCCTTATACGCTCGCCAGAAATCGTGAGCGTTGCCAATTGCTTCCTCCACACGGTTGTTGAAGTTATTTCCGTAGGATGGTCCGGCCTGGGATTTGACTTCGATACAGGCGAGCAGATTTCCGTCCGCGATTGCGAGCAGATCCCACCGTTTGGTCGGCCGGAAATAGCCCGGGAGGTAGGAATCTATTTGCCCGGTAAATACTTCGGCATCAGCAATGCCCGCATCTTTCAGAAGATCTTCAACAACCAAGAGGAAACCATCAAGCTGCTTTCCTCCGGTCACTTCGGCTCTTCTTCCCTGATCGCGCACTTTTCCGCCGCGTCGTCGCGGGCTTAGCTGACCTGTTCTTGTTTTCCAATAGTGCTGGATGGCCTTTTTGATACCGGCCTGAATAATTTTGTCGAAGTTTTCCATGGTCATCGCCACCCAGTTTTATCGTTGTCTTGGAAAACAAACTCGCCGTCTCGTTCGAAAGACGGGAAGCGCACATCTCGAAATACTCCGGCGTAATTTCCACGCCGATGCTGTTGCGACCCCACTTCGCGGCAGCAACGTTCGTCGTTCCGGTGCCCATGAATGGATCGAGCACCGTGTCTCCGACAAAGCTGAACATGCGAATCAGCCGTTCGGCAAGCTGTAAGGGATACGGTGCTGGATGTTCTCGAGTGGAAGCGCCAGTGACACCAGTCCATATCTGTTGAAACCACTGCTGGTAATTCTCGGTGGAGATCACGCTAAGCACGCGTGTGGCCAAGGATGGCGAGCGATAACCGCCCGGCTTGCGCTCCATCAGAATGAATTCGATGTCGTTCTTGATGACCGCGTTGGGCTCGTAAGGCTTGCCGAGAAAACCGCCGCCATTCCCATTCGCCTCGTACACCGCATTCGCGATCTTGTGCCAAATAATCGGCGCGAGATTGGTGAAGCCCAAGCCGCGGCAGTGCTCCTGGATCGAAGCATGCAGCGGAACAACCGAATGCACGCCTCCGTTCTTCCGGCGCGACAGGCACACGTCGCCCACCACGCAAATCAACCGCCCGCCTGGCACTAGCACGTCATAACAACCACGCCAGACCGCATCCAGCTCCTTGAGAAAAGTCTCATAGTCGGCCACATACCCGAGTTGCCCGTCCGTGCGCTTGTATTCCTTCAGCGTCCAATACGGCGGCGACGTAACAACCAGATGCACGCTCCCCGGTTCGAGAAACGTCATCCTGCGCGCGTCCGAGTTGTAGAGCGCGTGAGTCGTAGGAATGCGGCTGACGGCGTCCTCGATCGCGGCGATGCGCTTCGCGTCCTTCGCAATCGCCGGCAGGGCCTTCTGATGATCTCCTAGCTCGGCTGCATCGAAAGGGAGAAAAGTTGCGAGGTCTAGTGCGTGTCCGGCCAAGTCGGGGGCGTTCATGGCGACATTATAGGGTGTCGGACCTCCCCAAGCAGGCACGGAGGCTGAGCTTCGGCGAAATTCCGCAGCGCCGGGTCGTCGATCTTCTGCGCCGGGAGCCGGTGATCGCCGGCAGCTGCGACAAGCGCGGCATGCCGATCTTACGCGTACCCTGTCCTTCTCGTCCTCCCACGCGAGCCTCGGCGTCCCGTCCACGCCGAAGCGCTCCATTTGATTCGTGTTCGCCTCGAACTGCGCGGCGAGCGCGCTCGTGTTCGACGAAAAGCGCGTGCACCGCCACCAAATTTAACGTACGTCTCCGCGCGCTAGCGGGCCTTTCGACTCTTTGCTTTCGGCTTTCTTTTGGTCGGATTTGGATTCTTTAGCTTGCTTCTGCTCCGATTGTTTCTCTTCACCCACTTTTCGAATGAGCCGCGTACTTACTCCATTTGCGTCCTCCCATTCCAGTGCGACCAAAACTTCTTGGGCGTTGGTCTTCAAACGCGTGCTGGTTTGAATCAGCCCGTTTTCCGCAGGCACGTAAATGCCGGTCTGGATTTCGTTTTCCGCTGCGCCCGAAGATACAGGACTTATCCGCATGTTCGTGCTCTTTGCCTTGCCTATGTAACCCGTGACCGACAGGACGCGAGCACCGTCCTGGGTTGTCAGTGTTGCAGAAAAACTGGGCCCAACCGATTTGTTGGGTCTTGCCATTGACGCGGCGACGAGTGCGGCCGAGACCGCGAGAGTCGCCAGAACCGATAACCCGAGCGTAATGTTCAGCCGTCGGCCCTTGTTCACGACGTTAGTTACGTAGACGCGTATGATGTCATCGGGCGACCGGGGGTCGAACTCGACCGGAACCGGCATTTGAACCCATACAGTGCCCCAGTAAACGGCGATCAAGGACACGCTTCCCATCGCGATAATCAGCGTCGGCCAGAACGCAAGATCTTTCCCCGCAAGGACGAATCCGACCGCGGCACTAGCGGTGTAGATTCCCCACAGCCACGCAGCGAACGTTTGAATTGTGCTCGCGGCTTTGTCCCGCTTTTCCACGCCGCTGTTGACAATAGTCTCTGCATAGTTCAGCCAATACTGATCGCCAACCTTCGGGATAACTGGTGCAGCACCGTCGCTCATTGCGATCTCCTAGCTGCCCGCTGGAACCTTGTACGGGTTGGTGTGACCCAGCGGACAAGTGAGGTACACAGTTTTGGTGGCCGCGGGGTCCGTACGCAGCAACCTCTGATCAAGTTTGCCGACTATGCCATACACCTTCACCGGCACATAAATTACGCTCTTTGAACAGCCAGACGTCATGCAAGGAAGTTCCATAGCAATCCTCACGTAGCGAGTTAAATAGTGAGCGTCAAACAACGTACATAGACTCAACAACCGCTAACGACACGCGCAAATCCATGAGAACCCGCTCAGCTGCCCGGAGCGTTACTTTCCAGACAAGCTTGATGTCGGCGCCCAGTTCAGGCTCAAAAGCGACGTCGTCTGATTGGACGTGCCGTCTATCGTGCGGTTTCTGCCCAGTCTGAATTCGAGCCAGACACCCTGATATACCTTCTTGTCCAGACCGACTGCGTACTTGAAAACGTCGTTGGAAAGAGTGGCGTTGGACGACTTGGCGTTGCTGACCTCAACGAGCCAGAAGAGGTTTCCATCGCCGGCGCTGCCGTTCGTGAAGCGGATCGCGGCGAGATTGGAGTCCTTGAACGTGGGTGTTCCGGCCAACGTCGTCAGATCCACCTCGCTGACGGTACGACGCAGCGTGACGTTCGCTGCGCTGCTTCCTCCGATGCCGAATATGCCGCTGGCGGCGAGCGTCTTGCCAAGCGACAGCTGTGTGCCCGTTCCGGAATCCGGCCTGATGCGACCCACGCCGTAGGCCAGCGAGAGCTTGCTGGCATTCCACTTGGTTTTTGACTTCAACGTATCATTGACGCACGTCTTGTCCGCCGCTGTCTCCAGCGCCATCTCCTTGTTGAACGTCTCCATGTCCTTTTTCACTGCGGCGGCAATTGCAAGCTCGTGATGTTCTTTTCTTGCATTCCTGCACTTATCGCTGATGAAGGCGCGATATCCGATGAGAACCGGGTCATCTTCCCGGTCGAGGTAATACGTCGTATCCAGCGATGCCGCGAACTTTCTGTAGTTGCTCCCGGATATGGTGGAAGTGTTCTCGGCATAGCTCAGTGTCGCGGCGCCCACGACCCGCATCAGGTTGTTCCCAATGTACGTCTGCCCGGACATCGGGAGAATAGAAGTTCTTGCGGGAGTGATCGCCAGGCCGTATCCACTCTTGGAGGAGTTCGGTGCGGAGGGGGAGATTGCGAGAATCAGGTCCTGGGAGTTTTGCAGGTTCGTAATGGCGCTCCCCGATATCCCGACGAGGCTGCCGGCCGAGACCGATCCGGCCGCAACATCGACCAGGTAAGACGAAAGCTGGTCTGTTGACTTCGCGTCCTCGGATTTCGATTGCGCCCAACCCGGACCGCTCAGCAAGACACAAACGATTGTCCCCGCAATCGAGCGCGAGAAAGACTGCATGGTGACCCTCTCCCCTATGAACACAAGCCCTGCCGCGTTCCGATTCGATGCGATCACGCTACGATCAGGGTAAAGTGCTTGAACGCAAAATCGCTGTCCTTGTCGGTGGGAATCGACCCCTTTGCGGACGCGACCTGCCCTCCGGCCACAGCTAGGGACGAATCGTAAACCGGCCCGAATGCACCGGTCCTGAACGCGGCAATGATCAAAGTGCAATCGTAGCTCCCTGCATTGATCGGGAGCGTTCGTGTCAGAGATCCTTCGAAAGTCTCGTCGTGCTCGATGCGCCCTACGCCCGGGATCGAAAGGGTCAGAGAAACATGGGCGCTACCCTTGTCGCCCAGCACAAACGTGATATCCGGTCCGCGGGCGTTTACAGGATCCGGGTCAATGTTGATTTCCACTTCGATTACCTCCCTAGAGGAATATCGACCGCAGCGGTTCGGTCGTCCAACACCTTCTGGATTCTTCCCTTGGCGGCATGACGCTGGCCCCCGGGAGGTCCGCAGTGTTTATTTGCAAACCATCCTACTCTCGGGTTTGCGTCAGGTATGTCAGGTAAACCCTACAAATCGGGTCGGATCGATACGCTGGCCGATGGCTATCGCGCCGTGTTGAACGGCCGTGGGTCGCCTCGCCGCCGCCGGCGCATCGCATGGAGTCCGGTGATCGCCGGGAGTTTTGAGAGGCGCGGCGTGCCGAGCCACACGCGCACCTGTGTTGCAGGAATTTAAGGCCGACGCGCATAGGCCGCGTCGAACGCAGCTTCGAGCCGAGCGTGCGTGCCGCGTATACCGTCCACCACGCGCTTCGCCCAGTCGAAGTATTCGCGCCGGCGTTCCAGCGGCCATGCTGAAGGCGGATGGTCGGCCACGTCGCGCAGGTTGGCGATCTTGTCGGCGAGCTTCACCAGCTTGGCCGCCTGCGACGAATGCGGCGCGTGCTCGACCTGCAATTGCTTGCGCTCGGCCTTGGGCAACGACTTGTCGTCGGTGACTTCACGGACCACGTCTGCGATTTCGTGTCCGAATTGTTCGGTCAGTTCGTCGTAGCGGGTCTCGGTATCCTCGATAGTGTCATGCAGCACGGCGGCGCAAAGCACGACGCCGTCCTCTACCCCGCCCTCGATCGACAGGATCTTGGCCAGCATGATCGGATGGTTGATGTAAGGCGATGCCTCGATGTCCTTGCGTCGCTGATTGCGGTGCTTCTCTGCGGCGAAAGCGAGAGCGCCGATGAGTATCGCAGGCATCGAATCGAAGAGAGGCATATTCAATGGCTCAACGATCCGTATTGGCTTGTCTGTGCTCAGGTCGGGACGGCGCCTACTTGCTGGTCGTAGTGAGATGGTGGAGTTGAGACAGCAATTTCCTAACACACCGCGATATTTTTACGCAACAGTCTTGTGTTTACGACCGCGGCTTGATTTGCTTGAAGTCTTTTGCCATTCGAGTTGCGAGCGAAATATAGAATCCACTAGCCGAGTGCATCCTGAAGTCACTCTCGCCAAAGCCGCGATTTGTTCTCGGCAAGCCAGACTGCCTGCCTTAACCGGATAGTTAATTGCGTGGTCGACCTCCCCCCATACTTCTTCCATTAGAGTTCGTACTTGAATCTCACATGTATATGAGGTGCGACTATTTGTCTCGATAACATAGTGCACACTTGTGTACATAGTGGGACTATCTTCAGTAGCGATTCCCAATTCTGCAAAGAAGCGTCGCGATTCGTCATCCCATGTCTTTGCGATTGGGCCTTCGATGATCGGATACCTTTGCTCTTCAAAAATAGCTTTTAAGTGTTGATTTATCTCCCGATACTGCTGAGTATACAAATGGAGAATTCGAAATCCCGCTAAGTCATTTATTTTTCCAAAGAGATTATCTCGGGTTAGTTCGAAATCCGCGCCATTTGTTACGGAATCTTGCCATTTTCTTATTAGCTTCTTTCTGAGCTGTTCGACGTCTTTCACTCTAGATTTGTATGAGTGTATGTAGGGTACAAGCGCTTTCGCGCCACCAATGTGAATGCGCAGATGTTCTAGAAATTGCTCGAAATTATCTTTGTGCGACGAATAGTGAGCGACCAGCTCTTCTATATTTCTTCGGATATCTTTAGGGAGCGGATCCATTTGCACGTCGCCTAATTGCTAAGAGCACGCCGCACTATCTTGTTGGCAATATTTACGAATGTCTGTCTAGCCTGAGTCCTAAGGTATTGCGTTCCACCGGACACCTCCCACATCGGAACTCCTTGCTTCTGTGACTCAGATACCAACCCTCCGAAATCTTTTACTTGACCGAGCTTAGCTTGACTGAGAGAGTCCGGAGCCAATTCAGGATTGTTCTTTCTCAAAACTGCTACAACATCGCTGTTAACATGACGCTCGATCCGAGACATAAATGGGGCATACGTAGAACTTGGTTGATCGCCGCCATAGGTTCGAAATCGTTGTGGGATATACCCTAAGAATCCCGGGCGTCCCGGTAGTAAATAAACGTCATCTGGCGCTAGCTCACAAATCGATTTCCAAAGCCCAATCCAGTTTGCAATCGTCGCCCCTAATGTCTTTAGCGCCCGCAGTGAAAAGAGGTCGCATGCCGCTGGGATGATAAAGAAATCACAATCCAGCAGTATTGCGCGGTTTAATGGCCCAACATTTGGACCAACGTCGTAGAAAATTACGTCAATGTCCTTTTCGACTGCAGTTTGGTTGACGATCGAGCTGAGGCTCGAGGTACCGCGAAATCCTCGAATTCTTCGCTGGAAACATTCTGCCCAATATTGATTCAATTCATTTTCGAACTCGGACAGCCGAATATCTCCCGGTAATAGATAAAGATTCGTCCGCCGTTCAAAAGGCTTTATCTTTCTTGCCTCTCCGACTGCTTCAACGACTGGTTTAACCGCCGACCAAATCGTTTGACCTCTTGGGCCGTCAGAATTGTCAAGAAGGTCGTCAACTACAGACCCTTCGACTAAATATGCGGTCAAGTTACATTGGGGATCCGAGTCGACAAGCAATACGCGCTTGCCCAGTTCCGTGAGCGCGTAGGCAATATTTACAGTGAGAGTAGTCTTACCTACCCCGCCCTTGTGGTTGTAAACCGCGATCCGAATTGAATCGTCTCGCTGTTCAACCTCGCTATCGCTGCTCATCCGTTCCTTCTTCTTGCTTCTGACTTTGGCGTTTTGCCTTGCGGCGGGGCCTTGCGCTAGCAATAACTGCTCTGGCGGCCTCCATATCTGGTAACGCTAGTACAAACCTTTCGCCGATCGCACTCAATTGCTTGTTCCCTTTGGTCGCGGGCGCCAAGTATCCCATTGCCGTCGAATTGTCGACGGACTTTGCCGCGTTTGCGAATTTTGGTTGTGCCGCTTCAGTATTTAGCTTGCTCACGTCAAGAGTTTTGAAGTGCGGGAGATCCCTGTAGTGAGTCAAATAATAGGCGAGGCACGCGACGCGATGAACGTCGGTCTTGGGTTGTTTCTCGAGCAGAAAATCTTTTGGTGAAATTGATCGATCTTCAGAATAAGCGACCTGATCTTGTGTCGCCCGACTCGGTCCTCTCGAAGAACTTGGCTGGCGTGACAACGAAAAACCGAAAAAGCTCGATACGGCATCAAAAACACGTTTGCGTGCGTCTTCGTCCAAAGCGCTAAGCGCCACAATGACTGAAGTTAGAGCATCTGATGCCGTAGGCTTTTGAGGTTCTTCAGAGGGCGTGTTCTCTTGTTCCATGTTTGTCTCCTAGATAGCGTAGTTAGTTCGATCTGCAATTATGACATCTGGTAGTTCGTGCCCCTACTTGGATCGAACGTAAGGTGTATCGCCATACACAACCTTCCCACCCACCACCGTCATCACCGCCTCAATCTCCCCGATCTCCCCCACCGGCACCTTGAAGTAATCCCTCGACAGCACCGCCAGATCCGCGAGCTTCCCCACTTCCAGTGAGCCGCGCTCTTTTTCCGCGAACGCGAACCACGCGCTGCCTTGCGTGTACATGCGCAATGCGTTTTCGCGGGTGGGGGTTTCTTCGGGGCCGCGTAACGCAGCGCCGCTAATGGTTTTTCCGTCGAGCATCCAGCGCAGCGCGACCCAGGGGTTGTACGAGGCGACGCGGTGGGCGTCGGTGCCGGCGCCGACGTGGACGCCGATTTTCAGGGCGCTGTTGATGCGCGGGATGCGTTTCATTGCTTCCGCGCCTTTTTGCTTCAGCTGCTGCTCGCCTTCGAAGTAGCCGGCGTCCTGCAGCGCCCAGCCCACGCCCAGGGACTTCATGCGCTTCAGCGTAGGCTCGGAGGCGTCCTCGAGGTGCGCGATGGTCCAGCGCAGCTCGGCGATCGAGGTCTCCTGGTCGACGCGCTCGAAGATGTCGAGCACGAACCCGGCGGAGCGGTCGTTGTGCCAGTGGATGTTGAGCGACAGGCGCCGCTCGGCCGCCCATTTGCAGATCTGGTAGAACTGCTCGCGCGCGGCTTCCGACGGATCGTCGTTGTTGTACACGCCCCAGGCGACGTTCTCGCCGATGCCGTTGAAGCGCAGCCACGCGTCGCCGAAGCCCATGGGGAGGAGCTGCGTGAGTTGCTGGTAGTCCTCGAGCTCCCGCCAGCGCTCCTGGGCGAAGATGCTATAGGCGACGCGAAGCGTCAACTCGCCGTCGCGCCAGATCCTGAAGAGCGCCTGATAGTCGGGCGGCGACATGCCGAAGCCGCCCGGATCGATGACGCCGGTCAGACCGAGGCGGTTGAGCTCGCGGAAAAACTTCTTCGTGCCCTCGACCTGGTCTTCGAACACGGGCTTCGGCAGCCTGGCGAACAGTGCCGTGATGGTCGGCGTGTTGCCGCTGATGCCGCCGGTGAGATTGCCTTTCGAATCGCGCTCCAGACTCCCGGCGGGCGGGACATCCTTTTCTCCCTTGATATCGAGCTCCTCGAAACCTTGCGGAGTCAGCATCGCCCAGCGATAGAAAAGCTGGATGTATACAGGATGGTCCGGAGCCGCCGCGACGAGCTCAGCCTGAGTGGGCGCGCGCTTCTCGGCGAACTGCTCGGGAGTCCAGCCGCCCGCGACGATCAGCCAGTCGCCGGGGTCCGCGGCTTTCGCGGCGTCGCGCAGGCGCGCGAGCGCTTCGGCGATGCTGCGCGTCCCGATCCAGTTGACCTCGGTCGAAAACGACAACGCCGCGCGGATCGCGTGCATGTGCGAATCGATCAGGCCGGGAACGACGGTGCGGCCGTGCAGGTCGATCACGCGCGTCTCTCCCGCGATCAGCGGCTTGAGCTTCGCAAAGGCGCCGACCGCGACGATGCGCCCGTCGCGGATCGCGAGCGAATCGGCGACGGAGGACTTCGCGTCGAGCGTGACGATC